>WLWG01000843.1_pt1 | contig 30434 bp, 41 predicted proteins | sample 6712871 | NCBI WGS metagenome assembly WLWG01 (sample SAMN12718693, study PRJNA515312) | sponge metagenome | isolation source: marine sponge | host: Mycale hentscheli | place: New Zealand: South Island, Marlborough, Capsize Point | collected 2003-05-01
GGTCTTAAGGTGTATATTGAATACTAAATTAGGAATTGCTCAATGGCAGTCGAGCCAAAAACATTTAGTATATATAGATATATAACACTTGGTTTTGTTTTTGTAGTTAAAATTTATCTAAAGGTATGCCTGTAAAGTTATAGCCTCTATTTTTTCCTTTGTACCAATTGTTATGTGGTTTTAAGTATTTGTATTCCCATAACTGAGGATGTAGTTGTTTTACTTCATCTGCTTCATATACAGAATGATATATACCTCCAAGATATTCTTTGTAGAACTCTTTGTCAGGCCGTATCTTCTTTACTTCTTCCCATTCATCTTGGTAAAACTTATTCATATAAGCACAATCAACAAGTAATTCTTTTTTAAATCCTTTATCTATCATTTCAGTAAACATATTAGATAAATCATTTAGAGAATGTCTAAGAGGTTCTTGTATTAAAAAGATATCAACATCCCAAGTTTCACTAAACTTCTCTACAACGTTACCTACAACGTACCAGTCATCAAGTGAGAACGATAACTCATCTCTCCATTCTCTTATTATATCTGTATTGGGTCTATTCCAAGGCGTTGTAGTAGTAATACCGCCGTATCTTGTGTAGAACTTCATACTATTATAACAGGTAAGTAAAAATAAATGAGAAAAGACTTGGATATATCATTTTTTTTTCGTATATTTACATAGTAAATGAGATTAATTAAAACAAATAAAACTATGACAAATTTAAAAACAAACTTTAACCAATTAATTAGAGAGTTCGTATGGAACTCAGGTGATGTAAACAACTCCTACTATTCATACTTTGATGTGACAGGATATGATGAAGATGAAGTTGATGCTGATGAAGCATTATCTTACCTTGTAGGTTTAGATATAAGCCCTACTATTTCACAGATTGCATTAAAATATGGAAATCTATGGGATACAACACAACAAGAAAAGTATATTGATATAGGAGAAAAACAAATTATAGAGTTTATGAAAAAGAAGAAGAAGATGAAAAAGAAGTATTTAATGCCTCCATCAGTATTGAGAAAAGTAAAACTCAGAAGGCTTAAAGAAATAGTAGTTAATCCTTCTGTGGAATGCAGTTAGGAACTTTTCTACCATTCTTAATCTTCATACCATATTGTTCATATCCATCAGTACAAGGAGCTTTTAATTCTTCTTCACTTGGATATAGGTTGATATCATTTATAGCTGATAAGACTCTTTCTTGTGAATTCATATTTCTGTTTTGATATATAGAGTAACAAATACCAGCAGCTACATCAGCAGATTTACCATATCCTATTTCAATAGGAATACACCTTTCTACGAACTCTTGTTCTGATTCACCTGATTTAACGTTTATTGGCATTATTACTTGGTTTTGTAATTATTACTTTTCTTTTGGGACAGTATGTAGTTAATAGTGTCATCTTATTTTACTTTGTAAAACTGATTATTAATCTTAACCTTACTTACTGTATTCAATCGTATGGTTCTCCAATCTTGATTTGTTTGGCTCCACACAACCCACATCTTCTGTCTACGAAGTGTTCTCCTACGTTTTACAACACCAGGTGATGAGTTAGGTACTTTATCTCTTGTTTGTTCCACACGTCTCATCCCTGCACCATTTAACTTAGTACTCCATACTCTCATAGAAGTAAACTTAGTGTTCTTAATTAAATCTGTCATCTCTTTACGAGTAAGTTCAATTGCAGGTGCAGCAAAATGATAAGTAGTATCTACTACTTTATTCATTACCTTTCTCATTAAATTATCTAACATAGCTCTCTCCTATCCTATCCGAACCACCTAATCTATGGGGTGTGTTTTACAAGGCATATAATATGTACCTTGGTCTTTTGTTTCGTGTGGGTGTGAACCCTCACATCCTATCATCTTTGCATATTCTTCAGCCATCTCTTCTGTTGGAAATAAAATCTTTCTAGCATCACCTTCTACCAATAGTTCAGGTCCTACATAAGAACCACTTGATTCACCTGGATATGATGAATTAGGAATTGATGGTTGTTCATTTTCTTCTAACTCTCCCAACTCTCTTAGTTTATTTTTACTCCAACCCAATGCAGCTAATCCACCCCATAACAAATACGAGATGTTACCACACGCCTCAGAGTCGTTTTGTTTTTCTCTGTACACGGCTTCTGCTCTTGATAGATATGAATGCATGCGTTTTATCGTTGATAATGAAATCGGTTCACCCTTAGCGAGCTGTTGTGCTCTTACTTTGCCAACAGGTGTTGCACATTTGTTACCACTCTTCTCATTTAATTCAATACCTTTCTTAGCATTGTTCTTAACACCTTGTGGGTAATCTGAGTAACTCTCCATCTCTACTCTTTTATTATCTTTATATCTTTTATCTTCTTTAACTACTCTTCTTATTTCGTTTAAGAGATACTCTGCTTCTTCATTTAAGATATTATCTAATACATCTTCTTTACCAGCTTGAACTAAATCGTGTGAGAATAAACCTTCTATACTGAATCCTTTTACTTCACCATTCTTTACATAATCTTTCCATATATCATCGTTATCTACCTTGAACATTCCTACCCAAGAACCAACAGGTAAATTAAGACCGTAGGAGTTAGATTTATCTAACTTCGATGTCTTTATCCAACTCTCTACCAAAGTAACACCAGATATCTTCTTTTCGTGTTCTAAGGTTGATTTAGCCTGATATCCTTTCTTAAGATATCCTTGTGCTAGTTTTTCTATTGTTTCAGGTTTAAAGAACACCTCATAAGGTTGTCCCATTGCATCTATACGAAGAATCTTTTTATTTGGTATAAGAACAGGTCCTACTACCAATCTTTTCTCGTTATCTATTTTCTCGAATTGAACTTTTTCTTTATCGAACCATACGAAATTACTTTCTATGGCTGGGTCCTCTACTAATGATATAGCAAATACCTCATCTAAAAATTCATCGTCTATGGTTAATTCAAATAGTTTCATACTAATTTAACAATTTAATTTTAATTTATACTTCTTATCCAAACGAAGCTGCTGAGTTCGTTCTTCTATCTAATGCCTGTGTACTCGATACTTGTGTTGATACAACGTATGCTTGTACAGGTCTTTGTGATGATGCTGCAATAGTTTCTGATATCTGTGAACCTGTATCTTGTTCTAATGCTTGAGCAGTTTGTATTTGTGGAACTGATGTTGATGGTGCAGAAGCTCCACCTCCTCCACCACTAGCACCTCTAAGGTTCATTCCTGGTGGTTTAGGTACTTTGGTAGAGATAATCTTTTTAACTTGTAATAAACCACCTGCTATTACAACACCAGCTGCAATTGCACCGAATGGTGGTGGATATGTAGCTAATGCTTTAGTAGCACCAAGATATGTGTTTATAGTTGCAGATGCTACTGCTAGAGCTTTACCAGCAATAGTATTCTCTCCTACCATCTGAGCAACAGATGATAGAGCAGAACTAATAACCATCAGTTTAGCTTCTTCTTCATCTTCTTGAATACCAACAGATACATCTGATGTCTTTTGTTGTAAATCAATTGATAGTTCAGAGAAATCTGCTTGAGTAGTAAGCTTAGCTTTACCAGTACTCTCTGCTGTTTCTAATTCAGATACACTAGATAGATTATCAAAGTTTCTTCTAATTTCTAATAAATCACCATAGTATTCTGATTCTAATGCAGTAAAATTATCATAACCAGCTTTTTTAAGAATTGCTAACTCTTCATTAAATCTTGTTTCTCTTTCTACTAACTGTCTATCTCTTTCACTTAACAAAGATAACTCAGCTTCTAATTGTATTTGAGCTGCAAGTTCTCTTATTCTTTTTATCTCATCTGCTTCTCTTTGTGCTGCATCTATTCTTTTCTGTGTTTCTTCTTCTGCCTTCTTAGTTAATTCATCTTGTCTGGTTTGTTCTTCTTCAAATGCAGTTTGTAATGTTTCTGATGAGTTTCTACTTGCTTCTTCTATCTTTCCTTCTGCTATACCTAGGAATCTAGCAAATCTACTAAATCCATTACCAACTAATTCTAATAAATCTGCAAACTTTTCAAAGATAGGTAATGCTACTTTTTCTACAAGAGCAAAGACAGGTCCCATAATCTTACCAAAAGCAGCACCGATTCTATTTAAAGTTTCTTGTCCTTCTGCTGTTTTAGTTAATGATTCTCTCATTAAAAGAAAAGCACCAGCAATTGCAGTAACAACAGCAATGATAGGATTTGCCATAAACACTTTTAATGTTCCTCTTAATCCTTCCATTGATTGTCCTACCAATCCAATAACACCTGGTTGAGCTCCTAATGCTTCTGTAAATCTAACAGATGCTATTTCTGTATCTGCTAAATCATCTTTTAAATTAGATAGTTCTTTTGATAATTCCTTAAACTCTTTAGATTTAGGGTCAATCTTTCCTAACGTATCTTGTGTTTTAGATATTGCTTCATTAAGGTTATCAAACTCACCAATAGATGTGGATATAGTTTTGTTAAGCAAATCAACATTCTTTGCTCCTTCTGTTTCTACATCTATTACCGCCTTATATGTTACTGTATTTTCAGCCATTACATTCTTTTAAAGAGATTCTTTACTCCACTCCAAGTACTTGGTATTTCGTATTTACCTTTAGCAATATCAACATCATCACTAACTTTGTAGTAATCTTGTTTTTGTAAAAGGTCTATTATATTCGTTATCATATACTAATTTAACAATTAAACTTAATATTGTTGGTTATCCAATGTATCATCAATTATAGGTCCTAACAACTGTAATTGACATTCACCTGTTTTAAGGTTGTATTGATTGATTGCTCTTAAGTGATAATGATTTCCTCTAAAGAAAACTATATCATTTAATTCTAATTCTACATAATCTGCAAATGGAATAATACCTGCACAATCTATTAATCTTGTTTTAGGATTATATAACAACGAAACATACTTATTCCAATACTTTGTATAAAGAGTATCATTAGGAATATCACCTATTGATGCAGCTTCATTTAAAAATAAATTAGAATCAGAATCACTTGCAGGTACATCTTCTCCACTACCTGTTGAGTAATGGTCAAAGTAAGGATATTCACTAAAGTTTAGAATTGCACTTGATGCTACTCCTGCTTTGAAACCAAAGTTATATGGTGTTGTTTGTAATAAACCATTGTAAAATAGCATACGAGGTCTAACACGAGCAGGTTGAAACTCAGCGTTTGCTATAAAGGTTGGGATAAACATTTTATTTAAACTCATAATATTCTATTTTTTTAAGATGTAGGTCCACCTCCTCCACTACATAATCCAAACGCATCATCTGTAACAACTCCATTACCAGCGTTTAATTCCATTATAGTTCCTCCACCGATTCCAGTATCTTCAACAAGGTAATCATATGTTACAACAGGTTGTGTACCTGCTGAATCATAGAAGATTGTATCACCTACTTCTGGTACTGCAGCAGTACCATTATGGTAAAATTCAGAAGTTGCTTGTCCACAGGCTGCTACTGTTGTTGTACCGATAGCACCTTGGAAAGGTGTCAATGGTGTACCTGCAGAACCTGTTATACCACTTCCTGCAACATATCGTAGAGGTGATGAACTAAAACCACTCTCAACTTGTAATTTACCTTCAGAGAAGAAATTTTGTGTATCTCTAAAATAAGATTTACCAAATTCTCTGTTTTGTTGTTTATTAAAGTTTTGTGCTAAAAAATCAACATCTAACTTATCACCGAACTCTACTTCTCTAACACCCAAGTTATTTGCAGGTGTTACTGTTATTTTTTGATTTAAATCTACAAACTTATCAAAGTTTACTACCTTACCTTGTTTATACCAATTGTTAAATGTTTCAATGATAAAGTGTCTAGGTTTAGTTTTACTTGGATATATTTGTAAGTTAAATTTCTTTTGTATAGATGTCATAAAATCAAGTAGTGTTATACCATTTGTTGCAAAAGGCATATTATCTGCAATACTAATAGGTAACAAATCTCCTACTGATAATAGTGATACAACTTTTACTCTTGATTCTTCATTTCCTTCAGGTCCTACAATTACTGATACAGTTCCTCCACCATATACTTTTGTACCTAGTGAAAATCCAATCTTTGCATCTGCTGCACCAAGTGAACCACTTGTTAAAGATATAAAATCAAACTCTTCTGTTAAGGTAAAATCTAATTCACCTACACCACCATCACCACTACCAACAAACTGTTGTCTAATCTTTCTATTCATAGAGCTTAATAATTGTATCTGTTCTGTATTATTAGTAGTAGCATCAAATGTTTGGAATTGTAATTCAGGATAAGAACTATCACTACCTGTAACTCGTAAGTTAAGTGTTACTTCCATACGAGCAGGAGAACCAATTACTTTAGCTCCTCCAAAGTTAGGTGAATAGAATCCATCAGATTGTATATTAAATGAACCATCAAAATAAACATTATCTAAACCTAATGATGCTGAAGCTGCAGTTGTAGATGATGAGTTAGTAACTTGAACAGGTACATTTGAACCACTAATAGGTCCTATCTCTATCTGTCCTTGTGTTTCTAAATCAACACCTTCTATAACAGGAAACTTTAAACCTCTATCACAAAGTATATATGTGTTATCAAATCTAGATTCTGATAAGAATGTAGATTCGTATGTATATCCTATTTCATCCATTATAGCATCTACTACCAAATCTAATCTAATAGCAGGTTTAAAATCTTGTGGACGTAAAGAACCATCACCTGCACTTGTACCTGATAAGCCTGCATATTTTATACTTCTATCTATACCCATAATATTATCAGGTAATGCAGATTGATATGCAATTTGTTTACCACTATCTGTTAAACAATATACTATCTCTCCACCTAGATTGTGTCCATCTAATGATGATGTAAATATTTGATTTGTTGCAGCTGCTCCTCCATCATAAGAAGAACCACTCCAAGAGTTAGTAATATTACCACCACTAAAGATGTGGTCATATCTATCTAACGAACTCAATTGCGTAAGTGTAATACTCTGTAAATCTTTTTTGAATGAAGATAGTAAACCATAGACAGAAACCTCGTAAGACTCAACGAATTTGTTTTCTTTGATGTTTACTCTTTCTAATTGTATATACCCTTGTGATACATAAAATCCATCAAAGTCAAATTGTGCAATTACTTTCTCATTTGTTTTAAATAAGAATGGTTCATCTACTGATATATCATAGACGTGTTGAAAGAAATCGTTGTTCTTTCTTGTTCCTGGTATTGTAATCTGTCTTGTAAAATCACTAGGTAGTTTACCTAAATCAAATAGACCGGTTACGTTATTACTAAGGTATATTGTTTCATCTTGAAATAAATCAAGTTCTACACCTCTAGCAATAAGTTTGAATACTTTATTTCTTCCACTTGTAACTGCCATAATTAGAAAATTAGTTTATATCCTTGACCTTGTGTAAATGTAAATTGATATTGAATTAACTTATCTACAACACCTGTCTTTAAGTTAAATGATGTATTATCTATAGCCAATGGTTTAAGTTTTTCTGTATTGTTTAACTCACTACCTTCTTCATATACCCAATAGATTTCATCACTTACCATTAGTTGTTTAAAGATTTCATTATAATCTTCATTAACATAATCAGTATTAACATTTAATTTAAGTGTAGAATCGGTTATATAATTTTGTATTGCTGAATCGTAATCATTGTAGGTTAAAGTTCTACTAGCCCAAGTTCCTATTTGTGGTTGATACTTACTTCTTTCTGTATTGAATGTTTCTCTACTTACTAAATTGAAATTAAAGTAATCCCATTGTCCAAATCTATTTTTCCATTTAATCCTTACGTTAGGATATTTCTTTGTACATTCTAAATCAAAATGTAATGAATTACCAATTTTATTTGAACCATCATAATTTGTTGAACCACTAACTAAGAATACTTCAAAGTTACCAATATTGTTAGGGTCACTATCTAAAGGCCAATCTGGCTCTAAAGGTGATATAGGAAATGTATATACACACTCAGTACTTTCTTGTGATTCAGTTACAGGAATTACAATGTTATTATCCTCACCTGCAAAAGAAGAAGAATAAACAATACCCATTGCAACATAACTCTGATTTACAGGTTGTCCTGTCCATATACTCATTCTACCATAGTTTTCTGCAAAATATGATTGTGATACAGGTCCATCTGTCATCATAGGCCAGAATGGAGTTGAGTCATATATTGAATCACCTAAACTACCTTGTAAAGGGTCTTGGAATAATTGATATCCATCAATTGATTGTCCTGGTGTTACACCTAAATGTGAACCTGTAAAGAATGATGAACTTGGTGATGTTTGATATTGTATATAAGAGTTTACTTGAAAATTATAAATAGATGAACTATTAGCTGCTCTAGGTTCTGTAAATAAAGATGTTACAATTCTTGATATATCAAATATACCTGAACCCGATGGGTTAGGATACTTTTGTAAAGTATAAATTGCTTCATCAGGTGCTCCTGTTAATCTATTACCTTGCCAATACTTCAACTCCATTACAAATTGCATTGAAGAAGATGTATATGCTTCTGCATTTGATTCAGAAACAGCGAATACCATTGGCGATTGAGAAAAGTCAACTTGACCAGATGTTTGTAGGAAAGTAATTGCCATATATAATCTTTTTTAATAATATAACAAAGGGGGTGTGTAATATATTGGAGGGTTAGGATACTGACAAATTGTCACCTCCAGCTTCCCACATAGTACCTAGTTCTTCAAAAATACCATCAAGTACTAACTCTGCTTCTTCACCAACTAACTTATCTTTGGCTTTTATAAACTCAGGTGATTCAGCAGCTAGTTTAGCAAATGGTCTAGCTTTCATATATCGTGTTCCATCGTGAACATACTTTGCATAATCAGGTTGTGAAAAGTTAAAGGTAAAAGTAATCTTACCTTTCTTATCTTTTTGAAACATTGTTTGTATTCTGTTTCTACTAGCAACATCTTTATACATCTTACCAGTCTTATAAGCTTTAGAAGAACCAGTCTTGTATTTGTTATAAGGAACACCAGGATTAATAGCCGTTAAAGCTTTATCCTTATATATTTTCGCTACATCTTTTAGTGTTTTCATCTTATGAACAACCTGCTAAATCTGTATTATTACTAATATTTGCAATATGTACTTTATTCATTTCTGCTGTTGTAAGTAATCTTGTATAGTGTTGATGTGCAATTTGATATTCAAAAGGTTCAACACTACCTGTACCAAATGTTCCAGACCTATTATAACCAATAATAGAATTATACATATCTCTATTTTGACCTGCTGAATCCATACCTCTTGTATAATAATATACATCTCTAAAATTATTTAAACAACTACTTCTTACAGATAATACAGTTTGAGCATTACTTACAATAGAACCTTGTGAATTTATTTGCCATACAAAAGTTTCTATTCCATTTGTGTTGTTTGCAAGAGATTGGGTTAGAAGAGTTTCAAAACTAGGTGCACCTTGAACATCAGCAACTAAGGTTTGAACAAATGGGTCACTAGAACTTGTCATTGGATAAACACCCCATGTACCATATGCTACCCAACCTGCTTCTGCTAAAGGACCTTCTCCTACTCCAGCATCATATTGGTATTCTAAGAATTGAAACTCTCTTGAACCACCAATATTATCGGTATTAAAATTTAACTTACCAGTCATTACAATAGTTGTATCCATCTGTTGATTTACATCATTAGGAAAAGATTGAAACGGAACTGATTGTGTAAAGTATGGCATGAAAGGTCTTATTTCACTTTTACCTATTGGAAATGGTTGAAAATCAACACCTGCATAAGTTGAACCACTTGCTACTTGCCAACTCTTACAACCGATAACAGGTGTATCTAAAGATGATGATACAAGGTAAGGTGCATTAGGGTCTGAACCACTTACAGAATTTATTGGGTTTATATTATCAAGAACATATAGTTCTAAATTTGGAGCTAATTTAAGACCTGTACCTGTATCAGCATACGAAGATTGTGTTGTTATTAAATTATCAAATCTGTGTCTATAATTAAAAACAGTTTTACTTGATGCAGCATCATTACCAGTAAAAGTTGTATAATTCAAATCAGAACCACTTTGTTGCGTAGGCCAATTATACCAAGCTAGTAAACCATCACAAGGAACATAATTACCTGAACCAAAATATAAACTAGGTATATACATACTATTGGAAATTATTTTGCATTACACCCAACAACCTTGTATTTGCAAAACTAACAAAAGTCATAACATCTATTGAACTTGTAGCGTTAGTAGTTGAAGGTTGATTAAATTCAGGAAATATAATCGTTGAATCTGTTGCAATCGTTCCATAATCTCCATTAGATGGTTGAGTAAGTTCAAGTGTAATTGTTTCTCCTCCGTTAATGTTTGTTGCAGTTATATGTGTTGAACCACTTACTAATTGTAAAGTAAAGAAATTACCTTCTGAACAATCTATTGATGCAGTTGAAGATGCAATTGTTAAACTATTTACTTCACCTCTTACACTACCACTAAAACTTTGATTACCAATAAAAGTATTAGAACCTGTTGTTGCATAAGAACCTGTTGCATTTTCTAAGTTTTCAAATCTATCCTCTGCTGAAGCAGTATATGCTTCAAAAGATGCTGAATCAACAAAGTTTGTCTGTAAAGAAGCAGTAAATGTTTCTATATTATTAAATCTAATATTTGCAGATGATGTGTAATCATTTAGAGATGCTGTATGTTGATTAAAAAATCCATTGATACTTTCTTGTGATGAAGTAAAGTTTTCTAAGTTAAGAAAATTATTATTTGCAGATGATGTATATTGATTTAACGAACTATTACCATTACTTGCAGTAAATGAGTTATAAAAACCATTAAGGGTTTCTTGAGAACCAGTAAATGCTTCTAATGAATCTAATCTCTGGTCTTGTGAACCTGTATCTAATTCTAACTGGTCTATTCTATTATCAAATGATGCTGAATCTGTTTGATATTCTGATGAACTAAAAAATTCTAAATCATCTAATCTACTATCTACCGATGCAGAGTAAGATGTTACATTTCCTATACCATTAATGGTAGAAGAACTTATCTCATTACTTACTGTAAGAGAACCTGTGAACGCTGAATTACCTTCTACACCCAAAGTACCACTTACGATTACTTGTCCTATTAAATCTTGTCTATCAGTTTCTTCATCACCCAATACATTTGAACCACTTGAGAATATTACACTAGCAGATTCTTCTGTAATGTTTAACAACCTTGCATTAACTGTATCAAAGTTTCCTACATTAGCAGTTACATCTCCTTGTATAGTTAAATCTCCTACTATATCAATAGAGCCTGTATGTGTTAATGAGCCACTAATATCTACATCACCATTAAAATCAGAATTACCATCAACCTTAAAATTGTTTACAACTGTAAACTCTTTTGTTTGTGCGTTGATTGTTAATCCGATATTATCACCTACACCATCTTGTAATTGTACATCACCACTTTGTGATGCAAGGTTTTGGGTACTATCTTGTAAGTTTATTAGTCCTAAATAAGAACCACTAATCATTAAATTACTTAAATTACTCATATCTTCTTATGTAAATTGCCATTGCCTAAGTGCTTCATCAACTGCTCCATTGTTCCAACGTTCAGGTGTTGTATCCCAAACTTTTGGTGATGTCCATAATTCACACGCCTCACAAGTTTCAAAGTCATCGTAAGGTATATCAAGGACAGGTAAGTTAAAAAAGTTATAGTCATCTCTATTATTTATTTCTTCTTTTATTTCAAAACATCTTATGTTATCATAGTTCTGTAAATATGCTTGACCTCTTGTTGAAGGTATATAGTTTGTTGCAAATACTTGTCCTATTGAACCACTCTCTGCTAAAACTGCATTAAACAAATCTCCTGTTTCACAATCCTCTATTTTAAAGTAAGAACCGCTAGGCGGACTCAAAAAAAAAAGGCAACGATTTCTATCATTGTGAACAGTTAGGTCAAACTCTGCTGACCAACCAACCAGTCCATTATTGAACCTATCAGCAAATGGAACACAATTGACTGTACCATTCACCTCCATTCCATAATTTCCTTTCTGTACATAGGATGTTAAATCATTTAAGATACTCATTGTGTTAGAATGAATATCTACCATATCGTTAGTCCCATAAAAGGGAACTTCTTGTTTATTATCTTTTCTATTTGGTATATCAGTATCATTTAACAATTTAGATTTGTCAGCAACGATTAACTGAATTCTATAATCAGTTGTATTGTTTGTAAAGTTTGCATTTTGTATCATTACATTACCAATAGGATACTGAGGAAATTGTGTTGTATCTATACCAAATAAATCTCCTTGTGTTACCTTTGCAATACTTGGATGATTCTTCATAATGTTCTTGAAGAAATTTAAAGTATTATAATACAAAGAAAAGTTTACTCCACTATCCTTAGTAATCTGTTGAGGTGCTGTATTTTGTGATGCTGTACTCATATCTTATAATTGTATGCCTCCAAAGTATTGATTTGATTGGTCAGGATATATCATAGTTGAATCTCCTGTACTCTCATTATACTCAGGTACGTTTTCATTATTTGCTACTAACCAATCTTGTAATCTTGTTGAATAGTAATCTGCATTATTCAATGCTTTATTCAACAAGTAATCTACTTCATTTTTACCTGGTGCAACTCCTGTTTCACTTTGTTGTTTAACTGCACCATTTGATTTAAATGTTACTGAACTAAATGGAATATATTCTACACACGAATACCAAATTAAAGTTGGTTTTACATAATCTTCTACAAGAGTTTCATAATATCCTGTAAATGCAGTTTGTGCTTCTACATCATCTTGTAATTTATTGTATAATACAGTACCAAGTAAGTTAAGTATATATTTTTCTTGTGCTGTTCTAATGAAAGGTAGAAGAGCATCGGCATCAATTGCACCACCTAATGGTGTGTTCTTGATAATATCGTTTCGTGTTATTAATAATCCAAATGCCATAATTTTATCTTGTTTTTAATCAGAGTCGTAATGTGATTCAAAACCAAAATCTGTTGGTCTTATCGGTTCATACTCATCATTCTTTGTTTCTTTTTCTAAACTTTCTTCTCCTTCTCCACCTTGTAAGTTATCATCTATCTCATCTTGTACTTCTTCTATCGTCTGTTCTGTATCATCTGCTGTATCTGAAAGGATTACAAGAGGTGTCAGTTGTTCAAAGTATAAATCTGATATATCTATACCACCAACCTTAAATGCGTTGTATATAGAGTTTATAACAAGGTTTTGGAATGGGAATATAGTCATCGTTTGCATAATTGAATATGCAGTTTTCATTTCTTCCGATTGAGAAGAGAATCCATTGTTTGCAGTTCTAATACCAAATAATAAAGGTGATACTATTCTGTGAGCTACAAGAATTCTATCTTGTGCGTATTCAGCAACATACTGATACTTTTCGTGTAAGTTCTCCATAGGGAAGGTATCAATAGTAGGTTTGTTTACTGCATCATCATTAAACGATACCATAAATCTACCAGCGTTACGAGTACCTGTAAACTTAGCTTCTAATAAGTTTTCTATTGTTTGTCTTTCCTCAGGTGCAGGAACTCCATTATTGAAATTCACCATACCTACTGGCAAGAAACCATTTTCTATATTGTTAAGGTGTAAGTTAGATAGTTCTGCTTCACTAAATGAAAATTGTAATGCAGAAATCCAATCAGGTAATGAATAGTAATATCTGTTAGGTTCATATTCTTTTACATAAAGTATTTCTACTTCTTCATTTGATGAACCAAAGACAGGTAAATACTTTTTCTCTTTCTGTCTCCTATGGTCACTCCAATCAGAACAATAGTAGTATCCTTCGATTCTACCCATATCATATATCTTCTTTGCTCTTAAATTTTGAACAGGCATATGATACATTCTTAATATCTGTGTATGTGATTTATTCCAAATGATTTGCCAAGCTGCATTACCATATAATTTTAAATCAAAAGTAATTTTTCTTAAATCTTCTGGTGGAATTATCTTATCTAATTCTTGTTGTTTACCTTCTTCTTTTGTAAAGATACCTTTACCATAAATTAAATCTGCTACACCTTCAACACAAGCTGCGTTAGTTGTAGAGGTATTATAGGCTTCAGTTACCATACCAAAGTAATCATCTTGGTCTAATATCCCAACAGGTACCCATTGATACCTTGTTTTTGTATCTTCTGTAACAATAGGAACATCCTGTCTTGTTAAGTTTAATACTGAAAATTGTTCTTGTTTCTTCATATTACTATATAATCGTTATCTGTTGTATTGGATATAAACTCTTCGTTCTGAGTTAGATATACTACTTTATCAATACTTTGTGATGCAAACACTTGCATCGTTCCACTATAAACACTACCACTTACTGAACCACTTAAGTGTACTCTAAACTCTTGAGCATCTCTTACAGAACCCTCTAATGATTGAGAGAACGTAAGTATATTCTCATAAGGATTGAATGTATAAGAACCACTTAAATTATAATACGATGAACTATACGTCATCATATCTTCTAATACAAGTGTCATATCTTCCGAACCACTTACATTCAAAGATGCAGTATCTTGGGTTCTAACAACGAATTCGTTACTTTGTGATATATAATACGATAGCATATTCTAATGTTTACTTATATAACAAACAAACAATAACTTATAATTAAAAGAAAATAACTCAACATTAACTAGGATATAGACATAAAAAAACCCCTCTCACGAAGAGAAGGGTTTAGTTTATTTAAGTCTCAAAAGTATTTCCTACTTATGACCCATATACGATTGTTGGTTTATCAACTCCTGTTAATCCTGCAAATGCATCACTAACTGTTGAACCACTAATGAATGGTGCTGGTAACTTTTCTTCACCTGTGAAAGTTGCTGAGTAACCATAAAGGTCACCTAACGCTCCACCTGTCTGAATTGTTCCTGCAGTTAAATCATTACCGTGTACTTCTCCAGCTAATAGTGTATCACCTGAATTAGTCCATACAAGGATTTGTGGTCTCCCATAAGCTAACAATTTAAGTTGAGTAGTCATCTCGTTAGTTAACTTCTTAAGGTTAACAACTGTTTCTTGAGAAAAGAACGTTGTTCCATTTTCTCTTGAAGAGTTGACTGTTTCAGTATAAGTAGAAGTTCCTTTGAGCTCATAAAAATATGCTGTAGAACCAGATAGTGAATTTATTTCTCCACTTCCATTCTTAGAAAACGAACCTGTTTCATAGTTGATAAAATACACTCCTTGTATTCCACCTACTGAATCTTTACATACTTCGTTTCTTCCTGCTGTGATATTACAACTCATAGTTTCTCCTTTTTATTAATTGTTAGACTTAAAATGCTCCGTAATAAGCGATATCTTGTGCAATACCAATTTGTGTACCTGCAGTATATCTCATTATTACTCTATAATTTTGCGAACCATCAAGGTTTGCCATATCTAGAACTCTTACCTCATTGTGGTCAGATAATAAACCTGTTCCGAAGAATAAGTTAGATTTCTGTGCTGCAACGATTTTATCATCACTCATACCAGGACAAAGAACGATTTCAATACCTTGGAAGTTAGATGGTTTTTCACCAACGTTTAATTGGTTGTTGTAAGAATTGTTTGATAATGTTGAGTTACCAGATAATGCTGATTGGTAAGCTCTTGCAACTTTAGAACCAACATAGATTACTAAATCTTCTTTACCATAAACGGCTGAAGGGATAGTATCATATACTGCTTGTAAGTTAGCTAATACGTTTGCTGATGTTATAGAACCAGAAACGATTGCTCCATCACCATCAGTTCTTGCAGGTTGTACTGCAGTAGTTAATAGTGTAGCAGCTGATGCTGATAAGATAGCTTCGAATCCACCAAACTCACCATTGTTAGTGGATACACCACCCCAAATGTCTTGTTCAGTTTTTTCAGCAACTTTTCCACCTACATAAGATACCAAGAAGTCATTAAAGTCTCTTGGGATTTCATCAAATGCAGAGAATCCAAGTTGTAATGCATTCCAAGAATCAACAAATTCTTGTTTACATAATGATAAGTTTACTTGTAGCTCTTTTGGCTCAAGTATTTGTTCTGTGATAGAAGTAGAACCAGATGTAACAAAGTCACAACTCGCATCTTGTACAATTCCATCAACATCTACTTTTTGAATTACTTCTTTGAACTTCACATTTGGTTTAATAGTTACCAATTGATTGTCAAGAGTTCTTGCAGAAAGTAGTGCAGCAGCGATATAACCGCTTGCTGCTTCACCTGCATACGTTGAAGTTATGCTAGGTTGACCAGTAGTTAAGTTTACTAATTTTTTCATTTTTCTCTCTTTTGTTTTAATTTGATAGGGTTACCTATACATTTTTGAAAGTACAGAATTTGTATAATTCCCTACTTTAAAGTTATTGTTTTTCTTTTTGTTCATCATTGTAGGTTTCTCAGTAGGAGCTCCATCTAATTTCTTAGATTCAAGTTCTTCCTCCTCTTTCTTTTCTTCCTCTAATGATTCTTCTTCTTTTTTGATTTCCTCAAAGTACTTTACAAGTTCTTCGATTCTTTCTTTCATCTCTTCAATCTTCTCTTCTTGCTCTTCTAATTTAGTAGTTAAGTTAACGATATCCGCTTCCTTATCAACCACCTCCTCATCTACAGCGATTCCAGGTTCTGATTCAAGAGTTACTTGTTCGTTTACGTCAGTATCAGATTTACCAGTTTCGGGTAAAGCTTCCACCTCCTCTGTTGAAACATCAGCCATTTCCTCTTCTTTCTTCTCTTCACTTTCTGCTTCGATTTCAACATTTTCTCTTTCCTTGATGATACCACCTTCAGTAAAAAGTTTGATTCTGTTTATTTCATCAGATTCATCTCTTAACTCTAATAAGTGTTCACCATCAGGTGCTGGAGTTTTTGTTCCATCTTCGTGGATAACCTCTAAGGTTTCACCCACATCAAAAGTTGGAGATTCAACAAGAGTACCATCAGCTAATTTAGCTACAGTAAGTTTTACTTCTTTACTATCTAAAGACAATAAAGTCATAATCTTACCTAATACAGTTTGTGAATTCATAATTTTCTCTCTTTTTTGTTTGTTATTGATTTGATATATCTACCAATATAACAATTTGTTATATATATGTAGTTATTTTTTTATTTATTTCTATTAAGTTCGTTGCAATCACAATCTGTGTGTGGATGTACTGTTCCCTCGTAACAAGTTCCATCGTTGTTCTTAGGGTATCCACAAGGACAGTGATATTTGTAAAATGTTTCTTCGTTCATAATGTTATCCAAATATATTTGAAAAGTAAGAGATTAATGCAGTAATGTCAGCTGCTTCATCTGTTGGGTTTGTCCATATTGCTATACCTGCTACATCTACTTTACCATGTAATGAACCACCTGTCTCAAAATTGTAACAACCAACAGTATATCCTTGTCTAGTTGTTACATAAGTTGAATAAGGACTACGACCTGCATTAACGTTAGTTCCTTTATTATAGAAATCAGCACCATTAGGATTACTATCTCCAAGTCCTATTGTGTACAATCCTTTACCATAAGTATCATCATTAGATGATGCTGAACCACCAGGTGGATATCCCCATAATTCTATTGTAGTATTACTTACTGCTCTCATTGCTCCTTCTACGAAATTAAATGGTGATGCTAATCCAGTAAAACCATGTATAGCTCCCCATCCTCCACCATCACCATGAGGTGCTCCATACATTGCCATATACACATTACCAGTATCAGTACCACCTAGGTTACTAAAAATCTTTCCCATACCTTGAGTTGAACCATTAAATGTAAGTGTATCTACATTATTAAATCCTGCATTAGAACCTGATACTGTTGGACCTACTGTTGCATCTTCAAGTACAGTAGCATTCTCTTGTCCTTCCCATTCAATTACATTTGCACCTGATAAGGTTATACCTTGGTCAGCTCTCCAATAATCTACTAATGTTCCTGATAAAGTAGGGAATCCTCCTCCTTCTTCTGCTACTGGTTCTTTTATAAACGCAAATGGTTGTACTCTCATATTTTAGTATGTATTTTCTAATTCTTTTACATTAGAAACAAATATTTGACTTGTGTTGTTAAAACTAATCATTGTTAAGATATCTCTTGTACCTGACCTTGCTGTTGGAGTATATAATGAGCCTGTTGGTTGGAATATCTCAGGACAGAATTCAATTGAACCTGTACCTGTGCCTGGTTGTTCTATCAATAGGTTTACTGTTTGTCCTTGTGCAACATTAGTTGGTATTATATGTGTTGTTGAACCACTTACAAGTGTTAATTCAAACATTGATGCTGCACTAAAATCAAGTGAAGCAGTATTTGAACTAATTGTTACAGGGTCTGTTCTAAGTTCTAATGATGAACTTATTACTGTTCTACCAAAAAAGTTATTAGTACCCGTCATTGAAGTTGACATACCACCATTACCAATAACCAATTGAGTGTTCGTTGCACTATCTGCACCTATTCTAATTGAATTACCTCTTATTTGTGCAGTTGAAGTACCATCACCATCATCATTAGTTTGGAATCTAGCCATATTGCTAGTACTAACTCCACTTGGAGCAGTAAGAATTCTACTACCTACACCATTTAAAGAAAATTCAGAACCAAAGTTATATCCTATTGAATCATAATATTCTAATGCAAAGTAATCTTTGTAATTATTTCCAAACGATGGATAATCAGCCATACCATAGAATACTCTATTATATGCCTGTCCATTTATATCAGCTCCAATAACATTAAACAATGCTTTTTCTTGATTAGTTCCTGGTGCATCAAATGATTGTTCTAAAAATCCATTTGAACCACTAATCAGTTGTTTTTCGGTAAATGTGTTTGTTGCGTTTGTTACTGCATAAGAACCTGTCTCAGCAGATAAACCATCTATTCTTGTTCTATCTTCAGAACCACTATTTTGTAAGTTTGTTATTTCGATTGATTCTAAATTAGATGCTGATAAAGGACCTGATACATCAGTTGTTGAACCAAGTGTTATCGTTGTACCATTATCAGATATATTAGAATCTACTAACTGTCTATGTACTGCTCCTTTTGGTAAAGAGTTATTACTTAAATTAGCTTCACTACCTAAACTACCAGTAGGACCTGTTAGTATGAATGAGGATTCTCCTCCTTCTTCTACTAATATCCAACTATCATTTAATCCATCCCATTGTATTGATGCGGTTGCATTAGATGAACCACTATCATATACTTGTAATCCTGCATATCTTAATGTAGGTGTATCTGCATTTACTACTACGAATGCATCTCCAATTATTTTAGCTGAACCTGTTACTGTGTTTATTCTACCGAAAGAACCTGTCCCACTTACTGATATGTTATCAAAGTTTTGTGTTCCACTAAATGTATTGTTTATATCTGTTTTAGCAAACGATGCCGTTGTTTGTGCAGTAGGAACTCCATTTGTATTACCAAACCATCCATAACCATCTGTAATGTTCGGTAAATCATTACTTCTACCACTACCCATTACGATAATCTCTCCATCACTTGCATTTACTTTACCACATATACCAATGTTCTGTATTAAATCAGAACCAGTTGGTTTAGTAGCAGTTAATACTCCTGCTCCATTTACATATACTGATGCTCCTGCAACTAATCCATTTGTTGATGTATCTAATCCTTTTACTTTACCACTTATTATTACAACACCACTTGCGTTGTTTGATATAGCATCTCTTGTTATACCAATAGCAGGCATATCTCCACTAACAGAAGAATCTGCTAATTTAATATTTACATTCTCACCAGTCACACCTGTTGCGTGAACTGCTAATCCTTTTCCTATATCTGCACCACTTGTATTCTTTACATTAAGAATTACATCATCTGTTTCATCTGCAAACTCTGCGTGTGATGCTGATATTGAAGATGATACATTGTTTACTAATATATCAAATGTAGTTCCATCTCCTTTTGTAAAAGTAATATCTGCATCTACTACTGATGCTGTTACTAGTAAACTACCTGTTTCAGAACTACCTCCACCAGGTATTAAATTTGTATATGTTGTTCCATCTAATCTAGTAAATGTTTGTTGTCTACTACCTGTATCAAAAGATGAGGTAACTAAATACGAACCTGTATCTTGATTAACTACCATTGAATCAATAATATCATTATTGAAGTCTCTTAACTTTTCAGGTGTAATAAACTGTGAATTATTGTTAGGAAAGTTATTAGAATTTTCCGTTCTTAATTGTGATTTGTTTTTACTACTCATCTTATTATCTTATTATTTCTATGTCAAATCCATTAGAGAAGCCTGTTGAGAACGCACCTCGTTCTATTATTACAGATTCTGTCTTTCCTATACCTTGATTCTGTAAGTATCCATCACAACACTTAACATCGTATGTATCAGAATCAAGACAAAGACATCCTCTTCTAGAATTCTTCGGTGATGATTTACCAATCGTAGGTCCAATGTAAATTCCTGTCTCTCTTCTTTTTCTTAAGCTTCTAGAATATGACATAATTGTTTTATTACTATAACAAAGTAAGAGTTATTTATATTTGATTGTAGGGTTATTTATACTTTTTCATAGCAGCTCTGTGTATTAAGTTCTCCAACTGTACCTTATCTGCTCTGTAACAAAGATTTAATAAACATTCTTCTAAAGGTCTTTTTACTACTTCATCAAACTTTAATAAATCTTCATTAGCTAAGACAACAATCGATTGATAAGAGCTCCACTTTCTTGCAAAATTCGCTTGGTGTGCAGATTCACTGCCGGGTCCTCCAACGCTTCCTCCCTCAAAGATTTCAGGGTATCTTTCGTTAATTCCTTTAAGATACGATTGAAGAAAAAAAAACAACCGAAGTGAATATCCATATTAACATCTAACCACTTATCTTTGTTATCTTGTTTATCATTACTATAAGGTTCTATACTATATAGAGCTCCTTTAGTTTTAGTTACAGGTCTGTATAAGATATTCATTATACTTGCCCAATTCTTATCTAATGCAATGTTTTGATATGAAGATAAATCTAAATAAGCACCATAAGCCATCTTAGATAAGTTAGGTTCAAATCCATACTTTACTCCATCAATAGTAACAAACTTTTGTAATTCAAAATCTGTCTTACCTAAAAACTTATATAAATCTTTTTTAATACTTGTTATTGTATCACTATCTAATTTTATTATTACCTCAGGTGTTAAACCTATGATGTTATATAATAAGAACGCATCTTGTGCTTCCTTATCATCTTTATAAGTTTCTAAATCTTCTTGTATCTTTAAATACTTTTTTAGTGATACTGCTGAATAATCAGTAGGTACTGTGATTTCTATTTCTTTTTTCATTTGTTAATTGGTTTGTTTTGTAATTCTTGTGTTACTTCGTGAAACTTAACTGATGCTGGTAGAAAGTTAGGTATCTTTGTTTCTGTTATATCTATTATATCTTCTGCTTCTAACTTTAGGTCTTGTATCTCTATGTTCTTATGTCCTACCAACGATTTTAATTTAAGAATATCTGCTCTTTGTTTTTGTAATTGTGAATCTCTTAATACAATCTCTGCTTTAAGATTAGTTACTTCTTCTTTAAGATTGTGAGCATAAGTAGCAACCTGTTCAAGATGAGTAAATATCTCATATCTGTTTTTATCTTTATACTCTTCGGGTAACTTAACCTCTATTATCTTTGCCATCTCTTAGTTTGTTTAATATTAGTTTAAAGCGTTGATATCTTTCCAATGCATAATCATCTTTACCTTGTAGATAAAGATTTAAGTTAGCCTGTGCTTCTTCTTCTAATAGTTGAATTTGTTTCTTTGTGTGTGTCATTATTTAAAACTTATTGTATATTTACCTTTGTTCTGTTGTTTTAGACTCAACCTTGACATTGCTAGATATCTTAATGCATCTATACAATGGTCATTGAACCCTTGTGGTTTATCTAGAACTATTCCATTCTTATCTGTCATATATTCATATCCATATAGTTCATCTATCAAGTGTGTTGATTTACTATCTACTACAATACCAAAATTTTGTAGAACACCGATTCCAAATTTGATACTATCAGGTCCTTTCTTTACAGGTTTAATATTAAAACCAGAACGATAGATTTCTTCAATTAATCTTGGCTCTGCACTATCCGCCCATATCTCTGTTTTACCGATGTTTAAACTCTGTAGCCTTCTTACTATATCATTAGTTGTTAAACCTCTCTCATACATCAGTTCTCTACAATACAACATATCGTGATGTTTATGTACTGCAATCAAAGTTGTTGGGTCTTGAGAAAATCCAAAGTCCATTCCATATCCTATTAACTCGTGTGTAGGGAAATCTTCTAGTATTTGGAAATTATTAAATACTGCCTTTTCATTTGGTGCATATTCTCCTAAACCATATATCTTATAATACTTTGGGTTCTTATGTTCTAATGCTTCTATCTCCTTAATCATTACATCAGGTAGATAAGGATTATCTTTGTATGTAGTTCTAAATGTTTCTACCTCATCCATATTCCTTAACCAATGGTAAGGTGAAACAGTTGGGTTGAATGCTAAGATTATCTCACCTGTTGTTCTAATACTCAATTGGAAATAAGATTCTTCGTGTTGTTCACTAGCTTCATCAATAAACAAAATATCCGATTTAACACCTCTTAATTTCTCTGCATCATCTGTATTAACAAAAGAGATTAAAGACCCATTAGAGAACTGGTAAACCCTATCAGAGATGTTATATGATTCATTACTCCATATACCTAACTCTTGCATTATCTCTTTGTAATCTTTTATGACACTTCTTTTAAGTGAAGGTACTGTTCTTCTTACTATGGTAATGTTCTGTGGTTCTTGTAATGCTTTTACTATAAGGTATTGTAATATAGCATAAGTTTTACCTGAACGAGTACCACCAATGTGTTGTGTTATTCTTTTCTTTGCAGATAAGAGATTATCAAATGTTACGGTTGTATTAACTGTCAGTTCCATCGTTCTTATTTATGTTGATACTAATCTGCTGTATCTTTTGTTCTATCTCACCTTTTAATTCTACCCTTGATTGTTTAGGCAAGTGGAACTCTAATAGTTTCAATGCTATATCTACTGCACCTTTAGGGTCTTTTTGCATTAACTCTTCTAATAGTTGAGGAAGATTATCTAATACTTTATTTGTACCACGAGCAACAGATAGTTTCATCATCTCGGTTGTACGATTTAATTTACCAGGTGGTCTACCTTTTCCTAATTTGTTTCCTACTTTAAATGGCATATATATGTTTTCTTATGTTATTATAACAAACGAAGTTGATTTTATTATATATACTTATATATACTAGTATTTATATTGTCCTCCTAAGTTCCAAAAAAGAATATCTCCTTCTATGGTATCTATATTTTCTTCTAACCATTTCCATTGCTTAGTATCCCAAAACTGATTACAAGCAAAGGGTACTTTATATCCTTCGATTCTATCTTCAAAATTATACTCGGACTTTCTTATCGTAATAGGTAATTGAGCTAATCCATTTTTTAGTAACATCTTTTTTATAGTTTCTTTATTAGATACACAAGTTGTATAGATTTTTTTATCTGTCTGTGGAAAGAACTCTTTTAGCTCTTCTACAAAAAAACCTTTAGCTAGACCTGAAAGTGTTACACCACTACCACTTGATACTACAAGATTCTTAAAATGATTATAAGGCTGAATTCTTTTACTCATATAGTTCATATAAAACTCATGCTCAAAAGCATATGGTAACATTTGCCATCCTTCTTTCTCTGCATTAGATTTCAATCCATTATATAGAACAGACATCATATTAGGTCTTATAGGATTTAAAGTACAATCATATTTTTCTTTAACCATACCCAATAATTCATGAGATATTTTTTTTGTGTTAGGATGTGTGTATATAAATTCTATACCTAATTCTTTACACATTGCTGCTAATGCCCAACCACTCCAAGAACCATCTACTGATAAATGTGTAAGAGGTTTACTCTTATCTACATATCTTTGTACCAATTCCCATATTGCTCCTAATTTACCCCACGGTGGTAAATCAATATCATCTCCTATTAAATCATCTCGTTTTACCCAAACTGATTTGCCTTTTATTTTATATTCTTCTAACGGCGTATCTAAATTTAAAACCATTTACTTTCTTTTATTATACAATCATCAATTATCTTCTTAAGGTTTTCTGCATAATCAATACCATATCTTTCTTTATCATATGATTTCCAAGCAGAATGATTGTAATACTTTACTTTACCTGTTTCTATTAGTTCATCTCTTAGATAAGGAGATACCATATCCATGTGAGCATAATTAATTTTATCTACATTATCTAATAGAGCTTTATTATTAAAACATTCACCACGAGATATAGAAACTATATTAACTTTGTTTTTTATCTTGTCAAAGAACGAGTGATTAAAATAATCTTTTGTATTCTCTGTCAAAGGTAATGCAATTACTATTGTCTTAGCACTTAACAATGCTTTATCAATATCAATGTAATTTGTTTTTGAATTAATTACAATTGAATTATTTAATTTTTTTTGTAATTCTTTTGAGATAGGTCCATTTCCAAATATGACTACACTATCATCTTCTATCTTATTGTATAACCAATCTGTACATGACATTTTGTCAGGTGATGTAGCTATAATCTTTATATTTCTTTTCTCTGCTTCTTTTTTATTTACATTATCAATACCATGTGAACGACAGATAATATACTGTAAGTTAGGATATTTCTCAAATGTAAGTTTACCAACTTTAGAAAACTTAACAGAAAGAATTTTTACCTCTTCTTTCTTTATATGTTTAGAGGATTCATATGCACCAATAATTTCTACATCACCTAAGATATTTTTTACTTCTTGTGTTATATCTTTTTTGTCTTTTAATAGTATCATATTAAAAATTAAAGAAGTTAGATGCTTTCTCGTTTTCTAATTGTAGTTTGTATATATATCCTTTTATCTTACCAAACTCTTTAGAGTTCCAATAGTTTTCTGCTACCATTTGAAATCCATAGTTATCATAAAATTTACAAGCTCTTTCGTTTTCTTGTCTTACTGTCAAGTATATAGCAGAACCATCTTTTGTTTTACAGTAGTTAACAAATTTATCTAATACTTTTTTAGTTGCTCCTTTTACAGAATGATTAGTAGCAATCTGATGTATATGAAAATCATTTGGTTTTGCATATATCTCTGCTGTATTAGATACTTTATGTTTAGTAATAGATTGATTAAATGTAATGATAACTCCATCTTCTAACACAACGTGTCCATCAATCAATCTTTGTTTAAGAGAACCTAAACGAGATAGTGTAGACTTAAATACCTCAGGATATATTTTTATTATATTAACAACTTCTTTAAATGTAGATTCAAAATCTTTATGTGATTCTTTTAGTTTTATTATATTAAGCATAATTAAAAAATTTATTTTGGTTTACATTATCTTTGTAAACAAATGTTTTCTTTAAAATTTCTTGCAATTCTTCTTTCATTGGTTTTGTTAAATCTGTTGTTCTTGCTCCTTTATGAAAAGGTACTTTAGGTCTAAATACTAATTCATCAGATATCTCACCTTTAAATGCTTCTCTTAGTAAAGGTTTTGTATTTCCATTTTCCATTCTATACAAAGGTGGTACGTTTACATGATATTCTACAAATGGTTTCCATGCAAATGGTGCACGAATCTCTACTGTTCCTCCCCACATTATAGATTTAGAAGTTGTAATAAAATTAGTTTTACCAACTGTCTTTATTTCTTTTCTTCTTGCTAAATCAAATCTTTCTTTTGTATAATGAAATGCCTGTATATGACCATAAGAACCAAATACTTCATCTGCCATATCACCTGAGAATACAACTTTAAATCCTAACTCGTTTATTTTTTTACTAAGAGCAATCTGTGCAATTGATGGTCCTATGTTTACCCAACGAGAAGATTCTATAACATAGATTGCTTCTTCAATTGAGTTTATAATATCTTCTTCGGTAAGAATTATCTCGTGTAACTTAATACCAAATTCTTTAGCTGCTATTCTAGCATATTTTATATCATCGTTTTTTGTATCACCATCACCCATAGAAACTACAAACGCTTCTACATCAGGCTTTATCTTAGAAAGTAAATAGGTTATAATAACAGAATCTAAACCACCACTAAGAATTGTACAGATAGGTACATCTGATATCATCTTTACCTTTACTGCTTCTTCTAAATCCTTTCGTATGTTTGATATAATCGTTTCTCTTGAATGATTTATTATATCTGATGGTAAGTGATACCATTGAGTTAATGTGTGTTCTAATGTTGTATAATCATATTCTACAAAATGACCTGCATCTAAAAGTTTTACTTGTTTTTTATATATCTCACTAAGAGGTAATCCTTTTAGTTCAGAGCAGAATGCTAATTTATTTGTCATCTTATCGATGTAATAGTAAATTGGTAATTCACCAAATGCATCTCTTGCGATAAATAATTTATTAATCCTTGTATCAATTATAGCAAAGGCAAACATACCATCTAGTTCACTTATACAATCTATACCAAACTCTAGATAAGCATTTAACAGAATCTCTGTATCTGATGTTGTCTTAAATGGTATCTTTATTTTATCTTTAAGTTCTTTGGTAAATTTACTTCCCCATAGTTCACCGTTGTAAACTATGCAAACTGTTTTATCTGAATTCCAAAAGGGTTGATTAGCTGCATCTGATAAATCTTGTATTGATAATCTATTGTGTCCAAAATATAAATCATTGATATTATCCCATGATGTATTATCTTTTCCTCTATGCCTAGTTTTTTGTAATCCTTCTTTTAAACTTGATTCTGTGTATATGTTACCGCCTATTATTCCACACATATTTAATCGTCTTTATTCTTTAAGTCCTCTAACTTTTGATTGTGTATCGCAGTTTGTTTCTTTCTTCGTTTAAGTACTGATGGTTTAATATACTCTCTTCTATCTTTTAATTCGTATAGATGTTCACTATCTTTTACTTTACGTTTAAACTTACTTAAGGCTTTCTGTATGTTTCCATTCTTTACCTTTACACTTACCTTTTTTGGATGTTTGCTCATAATTTATAAATTAATATGTTTTGATTTTTTTTTCTTCAATAGAAATTTTCTTTTATTCTTAGTAGTAGCAGGCTCGATATCCCAAAAGAACTTTTGAAACTCACCATTAGGTTTTAATAGTAAATCTGCTATTTTTTTTATATAACTTCTCCATTCCTTTCTTTCACCATCTGTCCAAATATAACTAGTTGAAGGACCAGTAGTATTTCTATAAAATGTAATGTTAGGATGTTTATCAACTATTTTTTGTTTTTGTTTCTTGTATTTTAGATAGTGTTTGTTATCTAAGAATTTTTCTATGGAATAATTACTCATCTGTGTTATCTTTAAAAGGATTGTCAATCTTGTCTTTAAGGTATAGTTTTATTTTTTTTATATTAAGAAATGTTGTAGATTTACTGATACCAACTTCGGAACTTAATTCTTCCATCGTCAAATCACTAAACGCATATAACTCATATAACCGAGCACTACTCCACATACGAGATGTTTTAAGGGTATCTAATTCTTTTTTGATACAATCATATGCGTGCTCTAATCTTTTATCTTCCTGTATGTTGTATGTATCAATTGGTTTATCTAACTGTTCTGTGTTTTCGATGTTAGTTGTTTTGTTTTTTCTTTTAATGTAGTTTATAAATCGTGAAGATAAAAAGTTATAACAATATAATAAGTTAAAAGAATCGTTAAAGAATATTTTAGGATTCTGCTTTTCTGCTAGATACACATATAAATCTTGTACCAAATCTTGTGATAGTTGTTTGTCTTTCGATTTATTATATGCTACTGCAGTTAACCATTGATGATGTTGATTATACAATACACCCAATCGTTTATTAATCTCTATATGTAGTGAACCACTATCTATCATTCTCGTTTACATAAGTTCTTATTGCTTCTGTTGCCTTTCTCCACAATTTACCTGCACTTCCACACGAGCAAGGTTGTGGTTCTCTAGAACCTGTGATATCCTTATAGGTGTTCCAAACCCAAGTAGCTAAACTTGAAGGTATCATATTTGTAATTGAGTTAATCTTTTCTTTAATTTCTTTGAATTCTTCTTCTGTGTATTTTACCATAATTTTATATCCTTGCAATTTCCATTATACTCCTTATCGGTTAATCTGTTTAACCATTCTTTTCTGTTACAACAACCACACGATTCGTATCCTAATAAATCTACTGCAATCCAAGTTGATATTCTTTTACCATATCCAAGTGTTATGACGTGTATAAGTGCTTCAACGTAATCTCCTATTCTTATCATCTGTTGTGTTGCATATTTAATAAGTTATATCCTCTGTCTTTATAAAACTTAATCCATTTCTTTTCTAACTTGTACCCTTCATATCTTGTACCTGGTTTAGTTTCTAATACTATTGTACTTGCAATAGATTCATTTATTTCTTCGGTACTCATAGTATCCCACATCTTGTGTAGAGCTGGTAACCAACCTGGTTTTGTTTTATAATCTGCTTTGTGTGTTGATAATCTTACGTTTAATTTTGCTTTTGTCATACCAATATAGAACCAATCTTTAACTTTCATTAGATAAACTTTAATATCTTCATTAGCTCTTCTGTAATCTATTATATATTCCCAATTCTCTCTAATACTAAAGTATCCATCTGTTGGATTCCAATATTCAGGTCTGATTTCGTTTCTATATTTTTTATTATATTTGTTCTGGCACGTTTTGCAACTGTACTGATAACCTTGTACACCTTTATAGGTTCTTTTGTGAAATTCTGTAAAAGGTTTTACCTCATTACATTTATTACAACTTTTCATATATAAGTATTTATTATTTAAATTTTTGTTTTTTTATACCGAGATGCTCTTCTATTGCATCTACTCTACGAGTTAATCGTTCTAGTGCTGAACCAAATTCCATCTTACGATTTTCTAATTGAAGTTCATCAATAACTGCTCTTAATCTTTCTTCTTTATTCATAGTTCTTCCATAATAATTAATTTTGGTAAAAAGTTCCAACAATAATAACTGCTACTGAAAGTAATTTTACTATTGTCTCTGCCATCGGGACTAATAAACTTCATTCTTTTATCAAACATAAGCAACTGCAAGTCTTTATTCTTAAACAACTGCTTTGGTGCTGAATCATTCAACCAAGTATTGGTCATAATCAACGCAAATGGTTTATCAAACGACAATGCTCTTTCAAAGTATTTTCGTTTGTTTGTAAAAGGTGGATTTGATACAATTACATCCCACGACTCAGGTTCGTAATCAAAGAAATCCTGGTCTTCAGAGATATGTGAGTATATTACTTCATTTTGTTCTGAAATCTGCTTCACAAATTCACTTTCTTCAGTGTCAAACGGACACCAAACCTTTGCTTTCTTTGGAATGTATTTAAGAATGGGTTTCACTCCATAATGAGGAGTGTAGCACTCGTCATTGTTACCAGCAGAAAACATTAATTTGCCACTATTCATATCTTTTTTTAAGTTTTAAGTAAGCTTCTTTTAACATTGGTATTCTTTTTAAGCATTGGTTTTGTAATTGGTAGAATAGTTTTTTATCTTTTATATTCTTAGCCCAAGTTTTCATGTCCTCTGATGTTAAATAATACCACATAGTTTATTTATTTTATTATTTGTTACTACAAATATACGAAAAATATTTGAATTAAACAAGTCTTTTTTAAAAAAAGTTATCAACCTCGTACTTCGTACTCTTAGTGCTAGCTGCTGTCAGTTCAAGGTTGTTATTTTTATTTTTAATTTGTCAGTTTATAGTTGCTAGTGCTGTCGCTGCTGTCTGTCATTTAAGTTTTAAAAAATTATATTTTACCCGAACCAATAGGAGTGATTACCTAAAGTTTAGAAGCATTTATACTCATAGCTTCACCTCAGAGTATTGTATGTATTTTGATTATGTGATTATGTTTTAGTGACTGTTACATCTATACATATACAAAAAAAAAGTTTTCGTATATTTTTTTAGTAATTTATAATCATTCTAAATAACTATTTAGACTCATTCTAAATAAGGAGTATTGGAAAAGAAAAGACCACCCTAAAGTAGAAATGTGTAACAATCACTCGGGTGGTCTTAAGGTGTATATTGAATACTAAATTAGGAATTGCTCAATGGCAGTCGAGCCAAAAACATTTAGTATATATAGATATATAACACTTGGTTTTGTTTTTGTAGTTAAAATTTATCTAAAGGTAT
>WLWG01000848.1_pt1 | contig 30343 bp, 24 predicted proteins | sample 6712871 | NCBI WGS metagenome assembly WLWG01 (sample SAMN12718693, study PRJNA515312) | sponge metagenome | isolation source: marine sponge | host: Mycale hentscheli | place: New Zealand: South Island, Marlborough, Capsize Point | collected 2003-05-01
AGAAAAGAAATTCGTGATGCGGTGGAAGGTGAAGACTATGAGAGGGCTGGAAAGCTGCGAGATGATATCCAGAAGACTCTTCACAAGTGGCATGCCGAAGATTCAAATAGCTGACTTTTTTCGTTTTCCCACAGATAATGTCGCATGCTACGCACGCATTCCGGCTACGTTTAGATTTTGAAAAAGGAATACTGATATAGTAAGCCCATGAAATTTGAAGTTCTAAAAACATCTGTCGGTGAATGGCTCAAGGGCACTGGTCCCGAGTCAGATATTGTTATGAGTAGTCGGGTTCGACTTGCAAGGAATCTTGCACACTATCCTTTCGTCAGTCGGGCCTCAGAAACAGAACGTAGTGAAATTGAGGTTTTTCTTCGTTCACATCTGAAGAAAACGTCAGTTGGGTCACGTCTGGAATATACGAATCTAGGTGGTCTAGAAGATCTTGATCGTCAGTTTCTTGTCGAGCGGCAACTGATCAGCAGGGAGCATGCAGATGCCACAGGGGCTCGTGGGGTGGCAATTGATCCTGCGGAACAGGTCAGTCTTATGATTAATGAGGAAGATCATCTTCGAATTCAGTGCATCCATAGTGGGTTGGATCTCGAGGCAGTCTGGGCGCAGATTCGTAGTGTCGACGAAGAAATCGAAGCTGTTGTTCCTTATGCGTTTCATGAGCAATGGGGATATCTGACGGCATGCCCAACAAATGTCGGCACTGGAATACGAGTGAGCGTAATGCTTCACCTCCCTGCTCTCGTGATCACTCGGCAGATTGATAAGGTTTTTCGAAGCCTGCACAAAATTTCACTGGCTGTTCGAGGCCTGTATGGAGAGGGGTCGCAGGCCTTTGGAGACTTCTATCAAATTTCAAACCAAATAACACTTGGCCGCGCAGAGGGTGAGTTAATTGCCCAAGTCGCAGATGTTGTGCCTGTACTGATTGATTATGAACGTCGCGCTCGGGAATTTCTTTTACAGGAAACAGAGCAAAACGTTCACGATCAGGTCAGCCGTGCCTTTGGTATTTTAAAAACAGCTCAGACGATTAGCGCTGAAGAAACAATGCAGCTCCTTTCGCGTGTGCGTATGGGAGTTTTGCTAGGGCTGGTAGATGATCTTCATGTGTCTGACGTTAATAAGTTGCTTGTTCGCACTCAGCCAGCCCATCTCCAAAAGATGAGAGGTGTTGATCTCGATACAAAAGATCGAAATATAGAACGTGCACGATTTCTTCGGTCGTATTTTGAGTCGGGATCATCCGACGACAATTAGATACTCTTAAAACACAACGAGAGTTTGTATCGTTTCTTAAACATTTCCAACCATTCGGGAAAGAACAAAGTGCTACTCGTCAGATAGTTTTTTCCGAAGTGCGTCGACCACTGCAGGAGGTACAAATTTTCTTAATGCAATGTCGTTTGCAAGGGGAGTAATTTGCTTCAGTAGCGACGAAGAGATATGAGAATATTGGGCGTCGGCCATCAGGAAGACAGTCTCGATTTCAGGGTCGAGCATACGGTTCGCAAGGGTCATTGTGAATTCGGCCTCAATGTCGGTGAGTGATCGAACACCGCGAAGGACAACTTGTGCCTTCTGTTCGCGAACGAATGTCACAGATAGTCCGTGGAAGCGTCGAACAGTTACATTGTCGAGGTGACCGACTGCCGCTTCTACGAGTTTGACCCGCTCTTCCTGATCGAAAAGAGGCTGTTTATCGGGGTTTATACCTACGCCGACGACAATATGGTCAAATATACGGCTTGCTCGCTTGATCACATCGAGGTGACCAAGCGTGATCGGATCAAAAGACCCTGTGTAAACGGCGACTTGACCATCATGAGGTGGCACGAACAATTACTCCAAACAATGATTCGTGATAGACGATAAAGATTCTGTTGGCTCCCTGTGAGTCAACAAGTATGGTATCTCAAAGAGAGATCTCAAGTGGAGAGATCTCTGACACTTATTTTTTCATAACTTTATGGAGGGTCTCACGGCGTGTCGAAGTCCGTTCCGTTTGTCGGCATGGTTGTTTCTGGGATCGTAGGTATCCTTTTTTTGGCTGATTTAGCGGTCGCAATCCCATTTAGTCGGGTGAGCGTGCTAGCCGATGTTGGATTTATCCTAAGTAGTGGAATCCTGGCCTATTTGAGTTGGTCGACTTTGGTGAGCATAAAAGAAGAATAAATAGGCAGAGTTTCTGCTCGCCGGTTGTTTTAGGCTGCTTTGAGTATGGAAGTAGGGAATTCTTTGGAATTAATACTCGAAATACATTCAGGTATTTGATCTAAGCTTATTACTGCTACCGACTTCTTGGATACGAGCTTGTGTATTCGTCTCGTTACCCTGCTGAATTTTTTATGATCATAGTTGCCTTTTGGGGATGCAGTATCCCAGATCCGAAGAGTTCCTAGTCGTTCTCGTTTTCGTGCTATGGATGACAAAAACTTTTGGATTCGTCCTTTCTGTTTTGGGTTATCACGTGAGACCTCCCACAGTCCCCATTGAACGTTTCGGCAGGGCCATCCCATAGGAGTCGGTCGTCGAGGAGCTGATACTTTGCTGTATGACTGTATAAGGATTACTGAGATGCCCTCTTCGACAAGAAGATCATGGTAATGGACTAGCCCAGCCTTTGGTGCGACTATCGTTTTGAGATTCGGGAAACTGCGTCGTGCTGAATGGAGTTGCATGCGAAATTGGTTTTTCGAAGCAATATCTTTGAGCTGCATCTCTAGACAAACAGTCTCGATAGCATGAGTCGTGTTCTCGAGTGCGTCCAATGTGCCGTACCAGGATATTGGGAAGTCTCTGGTCTGAACGTCGAAGGCGGTCATTGTTCTTCTGTTATTGGTGGGTACTGGCGCGCAAATGATGTGTGTATCCGACAAGCTTTGGTATTCCACACTGAACCTCCGTGGCGACTACGCTTGGCTTAAGCCATAACTCTCTAACCGGGGCCTGGGAACAAGCGTCATTTTTCTTGAACACAAGCACGCCCTACTCTGACGATATCGACGCAGATCCAGAATCGCTTCAGCGATTCCCAGCTTTTCGTCTTATTCAGTCGTTACTGTTTTCCCTGCCGGAATTTCTTCACATGCCGAGGCTTTCGTGTAGTTCTGTTGCCAAGCCTCTATTGAATCCAAAAGTGACTCCATAGTGGCCTCAGTTGCTTCAACTGTCGCTGGGTAGCCGAGGTCGGTAAGTTTCGAAGATGTGATTGGTGAGATACTCGCGATTTTCCATGTGAGGAGATGATCGCCAAAGACGCTCACTGCGGTTTCTGCAATAAATGAACTTGTTAGGAGAATCCAGTTAACGGGGAATTGTTGTATCATTCGGAGTGCTGTTTGTCTGTCTGATGAAGTTGGCTGGCTCGCGTAAGCGGCTACCTGCCTGACTTCATGGCCAGCGGCTTCAAGTTCTCTGCGTAAAACGTCGCGACCCCGTTCGGCTTGAATAAGAAGAAATCGCAGCCTCTTTCCCTCTTGGTTAAGAGCGTGTACGAAGCCTTCAGAAAGAAACATGTCGGGGACCAGGTCGCACACAAAACCCCGCTCTTCAAGTGCTTTTTTTGTTGCGGGTCCAATGGCGGCAACTTGCACACTCCCCAATGTACGCGCATCGATTTCATGTAGTCGCATCTGTTTGCAGAAGTAGTCAACGCCATTAACACTCGTAAAGACAATCCAGTCGAAAGACCATGCGTCATTGATAGCAGTTTCTAATTCTCTTGGGTTACTGGCTGGTACGATATCAACCAAGGGTAAGTGCATTGCCTCACCTCCTCGCTGAGTGATATCAGCAATGACTGAACTGGCCTGACCTGATGGCCGGGTGACCAGAAGTCGGCATCCTTGCAACGGTGATGCATGTTTCTCTCGTTCAGGACTGCTCATTGGTTTTTCACCGATCATGGCAACTGCTGGTGAGAGGATTTTCGCTGTTTCAATGTCTAAAGCGCATGAGCCAAGAGTTGTCTGAATAATCCGCTGGTCGGGCCAACTGCAGCGACTTACAAGTGTTACCGGTGTGTTTGGTGATCTTCCTGCTTTGAGGAGCGCGTTTGACCAGTGTTGAGCCTGTTCAACACCCATGTAGATCACTATTGTTCCTTCTTGGACTGAAAGATTTTCATAATCAAGTGTCTCTTTTTTATTCTTTGCTTCGTAGCCCGTCACGATAGTGACACTAGACGAGATGCTGCGTGACGTAAGCGGAGTAACTGCTGCCGCTGCTGCTGCGGTTGCCGATGTAATGCCAGGAATGATCTCAAATGAAATAGAATGTTCGATAAGCGGCTCTATTTCTTCACGGAGTCTTGCGAAGATAGTAGGGTCACCTCCTTTCAGACGGACGACGGTGTGACCGTTCGCAGCGTATTCTGCTAGATAAGTTCCGAGCGTAAGGCCAGTATCATTCCCCGAGGAGTGTTCCAGAATTTCAGACAGTAATATTTTCTGTGCACTGGGTTGAATAATGTTGAGAACTGCGGGCGATACAAGTTGATCGTGGACAACAATATCGGCGCGCTCGAGTGCTCGAATCGCACGAACAGTCAAAAGGTCTGGCTGTCCCGGCCCTGCACCAACAAAGAGAACATGCCCACCGCGTTGGGCATAGTCGGCCATGCTCACAAGAGGTGAATTGTTATTGTTGTTGGGTGGATCAACAGGACTTTTCATCTGATACCTAAGATTTCTTGTCTCCAGCATAACGAAGCAATTCGATTGAGTGTACGAATAAAGACAAATAGGTGCTTAGAGGAGTTGTTGCCGGGGGGCCTTTGACAAGGTCACTGAGAGAGGAAACATAGCTGTGTTGTCTAAAAAGTGACATTCTTTTTTTCTGGGGTAACGAGTAAGTTTTGTTAGGATTTTGGGTTCTGTTAGCTCGATCATATCGTTTGTTCAAATTGTAGGAAGCATGTCAGAAAAACAGGAAGAAAAGAGAGTGGTTGGGACTCAAGAGAATACTGGGAGTATATCGCCGCCATCACCTGCCGAGCGTAGTCGACTCACAAAATGCTTTACGACAGGATCAGACAACCTGAGAAAGGGAAATTATGACTACGCGATTGAGTTATTCGGAAGTTGTGTAGCAGGAGATCCGGCAAGCCCAATTTATCTGCAAGGTTTTTTAGAAGCCCTGTCTAAGAAATTTAGTGGAAAGAAGAAGGGTGGTTTTGCTTCTCTACTTTCTGCCGGAAGTCGAGGAAGTCTAAAGCGGTTGGTCGCCGGCGGAAAAACACGAGAGGCAATAAAGACGGGTCTCGATGTGCTTAAGAAAGATCCTTTTGACATCGCGTGCATTCTCAGTTTGGCTGATGCGTGCGGTGATGCTCATTGTCTCGATACGCAGGGATTGTTTCTGCGAAGAGCGCTCGATGTTGCACCAAAAGACATTGCAGTGAACAAGCACTGCGCAAACTATAAGGAACGATTAGGTGAGTATGATCAAGCAATATCTTGCTGGCAGCGACTCGCTGGTACAAAAAGTGTCCGAGAAGAGGCTGAACGCGAAATTGCACGGTTAAGTGTTGAGAAGACTCGACAGAAGCTTGAAAGTCGTGGAGCTAGTCCAAAAGAGTCCAGCGATGTTTCGCCTGTGGAGCACCTCCGGCAGAAACTGGCCACATCACCAACTGATTTTGAAACGGCGTTTGAGCTCGCGGATTTGCTGGAACGAGAAGCGGCAGTTGAAGATGCAGAAAAAGTGCTTGTTGATGTCTTGGCGGCATCTGGCAACGACCTAAAGGTACGCGAACATCTTGAAGACAGGCAGATTCGTTGGGCGAAACGTAGACTTATGCTTGCTGAAAAGCAGTTGCAAACCACAGACAGCGCTGATAACAAAGAAACAGTCGCTCGATTAAAAACAGCTTTGCTGAAGCAGGAAATTGATATTTTTGCTGCACGTGTAGAGAGGTATCCGGATAATGTTGCCTGGAAGTATGAGCTTGCCACACGTCTCAAGACTGCTGACAGCCCTGCAGAGGCAATAAAATTTTTCCAGCAGGTCCAACAAGACGCGCGACGCCGTGGTGCTGTCGCCCTTGAGCTGGGGGAATGTTTTCAAAAAATCAAACAATACCCATTGGCCATGCGAAACTACCAGACGGCGGTGGAGAGCTTGGGAGATCGAGAAGTAGAATTGCGAAAAAGAGCATTGTACAGAGCAGGTGTTTTGGCTGCTGCTTTGAAAGATAGAGACGGGGCCTTGAAGTTTCTATCGAACCTTGCTGAGATTGATTTTGCGTATCGGGACGTGGCGGAACGGCTAAAAAAACTGAATGCCGAAGATGCCTAAGGCACTCATGTTTTTGGCCTATGTATTCTGGAAACCCTAAGATTGTGCACGTTTTGTTGGGGCACTGGCGGAATCGTGTTCTGTCGGGTATTTTTTACGCTTGCGTTTAACAGTGCCTTTTCCCGGTATTATCCACGTTCAGGAATAACAGAATGCCCCATTCGGCAAGTGCTAAAAAACGATTACGTCAAAATGTTCGAAGCCGTGACCGGAACAAGGCTATGAAAACAGAAATCAAAACATCGATCCGAAAAGTGCTTGAAGCCCTTTCGGCAAAAGACGTTTCGACTGCAAAAAATCTTTTTAAGTTGGTTGCCAAAAAAGCCGATCAGGCAGCGACATCGAAAACGATACATAAGAATAAGGCAGCTCGGATTAAGTCGAGACTTTCTGCCCGTATCGTCAAGACTACTCAGTCAGCCGCTAGTTAAGTGAGTGCGTCTGAAGCTGCAGCAGACTGACCACTCAGGCCATTGCATCCCAATGAATTAATTGGCTGTCGAAAATTGGCCCTTCGATGCAGGTTCTTTGGTAATCCCAGTCGCCGTTTTCATCGAGGACTGGTGCAACGCAGCTAAAGCAGATTCCGATGCCACATGCCATTGGTGTTTCAAGTGATACCTGGCAATTCAGTGAGCGTTTCGCTGCCCACCGTGCAACCGCACCCATCATCCCTTCGGGTCCACAACATGCAATTGCAGCTTGCCTGAACGGAGTGTTTTTTTCCATGTCATCGAGAAGATCAATGACCGTGCCATGATGCCCTTTAGATCCATCGAGTGTTGCGAAATGAGTATCCATTCCAAGGTTTACAAAGTCTTCGGCATGTCCGAAGAGACCAGCGTGCCCTGCACCCCAGCAGAACGTGGCCTGACTTGAGGGGATTGTGGCTAAGAATTTACGGCCCAACATGAGAAGCGCTGTCTGCCCGATACCGCCGGCAATGAGTACGAGATGATCAGTTGAAGGGATTTTAAATCCATTTCCCAGCGGGCCCCAAATAGAAACACTGTCACCAGGCCGTAACGAGGTCAATGTTGTTGTGAATTTGCCAGCTACCGCATAGACAAAGTCTACAAACCTTGGATTTCCGCCGCCGGTGTTAGCATCAAGAGACGTCGGTTGCCAGTGGTCTGGTGTTTGATGTTGATGGAACACTTCGTATATCGCAAGAGGTCGAGCGAGAAGTGGATCGTTTCGGCCAGTGAGACGAACCATTGCAAATTGACCGGGACGAGTTGTCATGGCAAGGTTTGGGCAGTCAACACGAATTCGCCATGTTGCTTCAGCAATTTGCTCGTGGGCAACGATTTCAGACTGATGATAGTAGGTCTTACACGAGTGACAGGTAGATGACATTGTAATAGTACGATCGCTAATGATTCAATAAATCAAACGGTTTTTCATTCTAACCCGCTGGTTCTCTAGCGAGTACGTTTTCTCCACGAGGAGGCCTTGCCAGGGCGTTTTGGTCGTCGTTTTCCACTCTGCTCATTCGACCGACGGCCGCCCTCGTTATAGGAACTTTCACGGTGTGTTCTTGATCTGCCTCCGTACGTCCTTTTGGGTGCATTGTTACGCGGTCTTGGTCTTTGGAAATCACCCACTGCGACAGTTGCAGATTTCCGTAATCGCTCGACCTCTTCCCATGTCAATTTGCGCCATTGCCCCGGTAGAAGATTTCCAAGAGTCAGGTCACCCACTGCTATACGTTTAAGTTGCTGGACTTTATGGCCAAGAGATGCAAGCATTCTTCGGATTTCTCGATTACGCCCCTCGTCCAGCACCATCTCCAACACGGTGCTTTGTTTGTGTTGAGAACGGACGGCGACTCTCTTTGCTTGAACAGTAGCTTCTGCAAGGCTAATTCCTTGCCGCAGTGATTCAATTGTCTCCGCCGTTGGAATGCCTGCGATTTGAACCAAGTATTTTTTTTCAACCCCGTATCGTGGATGAGTGAGAAGATTGCCAAGTTCTCCATCATTAGTCACAAGAATAAGGCCCTCACTCGCACGATCGAGACGACCAATGGGGAACAATCGTTGATCTGCCGGCACGAGATCAATTACTCGTGGCCTGCCTGATGGATCGTAATTGGTTGTCACCACCCCAACAGGTTTATTGAGAAGGTAGACGGTACGTCGCGGATTGGGTAATCGTTCTCCATCAACACGAATCTGCTGTCGGACCGGATCAACTTTGCTGCCCAGAGTTGTAATAATCTCGTGATCAACTTCCACTCGCCCAGAGGTAATGAGTTCTTCACATGAGCGACGGCTGCCAAGACCCGCTGCAGCCAGCACCTTTTGAAGTCGTTCAAGCCCGTCGTCATCCATGCCAAAACGTGGATTCTTCCCGTAGCGTGGGCGACCCGATTCAGGCCGTGGAGGTGCTTTTCGGGCCAGAGGGCTGCGAGACGTCTGTCTCGCAGCTTTTGACGGGTTTCGGGGTGATGGAGGCACAGAATGAGTTTCCAGAGGAAGTAGGTGTCTCTCAAGGATACAGCATTGTGCTACCGAACGGGCGCCCACCAGCGAGATCGTGTAACTTCTGGTACCGGATCCGCAAAATCACGTGGCCGAGTTCCGTCCATCAGGGGCAATCTCAATACGGAAGGTGCAATATCGTCTTGCAAATAGGGGTCAAAACGAACCGCTCGTCGTCGCTGTTTGGCTGCCGGACCGGGTTGGCCCCAGTCGGGTCGCCCGAGTGAGGCACAGCTTGTGCATGCAAAACAGCAAATTACTATCACTGCGCGGGTAACGTGCATGGGTGCTCACTCCAAAAACCGAATACAACTCAGAACAGCCGGAGAGTCTAGGGAGGCCTCCAGCTTTTCCCAAGGTCGAAAACCAGATGTTTTCGACGTTATTAGGCGTTTTTTTCCACCGTTTCTCGTGGTCGCGGAACGGTGATTCTGAGAAGGTGAGGATTCTCGTGATCATCTGGCTGGCATAAAAGACTCTGCGGTTCAAGCTCTGCAGGAAAGAGAACGCAGTCACCTTTCTGAAGAGTTGGTAGCTTCCAGTCAGAGGGAAGCCTCAACTCACCAGATAGTACCGCAATAATTTCACAACAATTCCCACTGGTCATCCATACTGAATCCGGAAGCACCTCATCGAAAAAGAAATAGGAGCATTCAACAAGTCGTCGAACAGCCGGGTCAGTTGTAGGTTTTTTCGGAGCGAGCGTGACTGGGCCCAAAAAGCGAGTCGCCTCAATGCCTTCGTCAAGGTGAAGGGCCCTGGGTGTATTATTTTTATCGACACGGTTCCAATCAAATAAGCGGTAAGTTATATCACTCGACTGTTGAATTTCAGCAATGACTAGGCCAGCTCCTATTGCATGAATAGTACCGGCAGGGATGAATATGCAGTCTCCTGCCTTGGGTTCGATGACGTGGAGCACTTCTTCACATGTTCCTGCCGTAATCGCTTGCCGTAGCGAATGCTCATCGATGCCATCCCGCAGGCCAGCATAGATTTTGCTCCCTGGTTCTGCTTTGACAACATACCATGCCTCGGTTTTACCTCGGTCGGGTGGTGTTCTTTGTGAGGCAGCTTCATCGTCCGGGTGAACCTGTACAGAAAGTACTTTGTGCGCGTCGAGAAACTTGAACAAAAGAGGGAATGTGCTTGGTGTTGAAATGCCGGCCAAAGCTTGCGGGTCTTTCCGCATTAACTCACCGAGACTTTTTCCAGCGAGCGGGCCGTAGCGGACAATGCTCTGGTCGTTTCCGTGATCGACGATCTCCCATGATTCCGCGTAGGGCCCTGGCTGTTCTAATTCGCGTCCGAGCAAGCTCTGGAAACGCCGACCACCCCAGAGATACTGACGATAGAGCGGTTTGAAAATAAGTGGGGTAAACATGAAGGCTTCCAAAGAGATACGAGGTATATGAGTAACTGAGTCGATTGCCATCGGGCCACTAGAAAGGAGCCATCTAGGGTTGACCATAGCCCTCTAGGATACGGCCTATGCCAAAAAGACACACCGAGGCAACCAGCACCATCAGCATCTGCCCAAGGCTAATTGTGTGATTGAGCTCAAGAATAATCGCAAATGCCGGAAGGATTAACCCAAGACGTTGACCAGTTTGTCCGAGAAGTCGCATCACTGAACTGTTTTCTCAAATAGTAATAAGTTTGTAAGGCACGTGTAAATATGCCTTGAATGGCTGCCTGATGCTAAAAGGTCCGTTAGTTTCCAGAGTGGGGTTGTGTCATTGCTTTGTCTGGCAATACTGCAACCTGTATACCGAATGCCCCCCAATTTAGCTTAAGGAGTCTCTTATGACGAACCATCGCTCTGGCGCAGTTACTTTCAAAGGTAATCCTTTAACACTTGTTGGTGATGAATTAGTGCCTGGTGCGAAGGCCCCGGATTTTGATCTTCGTTGTTATGGGGCAGATGGGATGCAGCAACTGAAAAGAGATGATTTCTCTGGGAAGCCGCTTATTGTGAGCGTCGTCCCATCCCTCGATACACCAGTCTGCCAAGTTCAAACAAAAACCTTTAATGCGAGAGTGGCCTCTCTAGGTGACAAAGTTTCTGCGTTGACGGTGAGCCTTGACTTACCGTTTGCAATGAATCGTTTTTGTGGTGCCGAATCAATCGAATCCATGAAAAATGGAAGCGACTATATGGATCGTAGTTTTGGAAAAGACTGGGGCGTCCTCATCGATGAGTTGAAAATTCTTGCGAGAGCAGTTTTTGTTCTCGATAGCGAAGGCGTTGTCCAGTACGTCCAGGTTGTTCCAGAGGTTGCAGAAGAACCAGATTACGATTCAGCATTAGCAGCCGTTGAAAATTTGTTGGCGTAAACCATGGGTTACTTGATGGTGTGAAGGCATTGCAGGCTTGGAGATACTCTTAGTCTTCGAGGCAGCCTCGTATTTCCTGTTTTGCGAGGGTGAGTGCCTCAGGTAGCTTTGCCGAGAGTTTGCCGCCAGCTTGTGCTAGATCTGGACGTCCACCACCACGGCCTCCCACGAGAGCGGCAGGTTCGCGTATCCATGTGCCTGCTGAAACTCCTTTGGATTCAACTTCACGACTAATTCCTGCAACAAGAGTGACTTTTCCATTCTCAGCGCTTCCAAGAAGGACGGCGATAGGGCTTGCCTTTCGACGAAGTTGGTCGATGCATTGACGCATTGCTGCTGCATTACATCCTTTTGCGTCTGCTACAACAATTCGAACGCCGGCGACTTCCTCTGCTGAATTCAGAAGTTCATCAATGGAGATGTCAGTTTTATTGGTTGCAGCATGCCGTTTTAGGGTCTTTAGTTCTTTTGTTAACGAGGTTAGTCGAGTTGGTAGATCAGGCACAGGGACCTTAAGGGCATTTGCTGAGTCTGTAAGAGTGTCCTCTGCCTGTCGGAACCGTTCGAGGGCACGGTGTCCCGTTATTGCAACGACTCGTCGTGTGCCGGCTGAAACACTTTCCTCATGAATGATTTTTACGAGACCGATTTCACCTGTATTTCCGACGTGGGTTCCCCCGCAGAGTTCCTTGCTGAGTCCATCAATGGAAACCATTCGGACAACGTCAGGGTACTTTTCACCAAACAGCATCATTGCACCAGCGTGCCGAGCATCTTCCAACGGCAAGAGGTTTGCGGATACCGGTGCCGCTTGTAACGTGCCTTCATTGACCATCGCTTCAATATCCCTGAGCGTTTCTTGACCAACGGGCGAAGCATGACTGAAATCGAATCGTAATAAGTCAGCGTCAACTTTTGAGCCTTGCTGTACGGCGTGTGACCCGAGGAAATGCTGTAATGCAGCATGGACAAGGTGTGTTGCCGTGTGGGCTCGTCGAATTGCTTTGCGTCGAGTTTCGTCTACCCGAGCACAAACCTCTTGGCCAAGTTCGATTGAACCTTCGCGCAGAATGCCGCGGTGTAAAAAGAAGTCACCTTCTCTTTGGGTGTTGATAACTTCGAATTTACCATTCGGTCCTTCGATCCATCCAGTGTCGCCAACCTGTCCTCCAGATTCACCATAGAAACAGGTTTTGTCCAGAATGACGGTAATGAGTTGTTCTGTGCTGTGCTCAATAGTTGGCGGTAGAGCATCTACTTCTGTCAGTGATTCGCAGAGCCGATTCTGTGCAATGATGCCGACGATGTTACCGATTGTTTTGGTGGCTTCGTAGCCGAGGAAATCTGATCCATGCATTGCTTTTTTTAGTGCATCAAGCGGTCCAGAGGTGAATACTTCCCCCCGATTTCCAGCCCCAGATTTTTTTCCGTGTGCTTCCATGGCGTCTCGAAAGCCATTCCAGTCAAACGCACAATTCCTTTCGGCGGCCAGTGTTTCAAGAAGTTCAGGGGGAAAGCCATACGTTGTATAGAGTTCGGCGGCATCCTCGCCACCGACCAAGCCGCCACCAGTTGAACGAATTCCGTCGAAGAGTTTGTTAATACGCGTGAGGCCACCACCGATGGTTGCTAGGAAAGACTCTTCTTCTCGTTTTATAACGCTTGTGACGTGCTCAACAGTTTCAGCCAGTTCTGGATACGAGTGGGTCATTTGCGTTATGACTGCCGGCGGGAGTGTGTGAAGGAATGGATCTCGCATGCCCATTTGCCAGCCATCGAGTACGGCCCTACGTAAAAGTCGTTTGACGACATACTTTTCTTCGTTGTTCCCCGGTAGCACATTCTCATGAATAGCAAATGTGCAGGCTCGAACATGGTCGGTGATTCGGCGTATTCTGCGGCCGTTGTCGTCGTCAGCTATGTACTTCTGCTTACAAGTTTCAGCGACAGTTTCAACGATGGGCAAAAGAATATCGATATGGAAGTTGCTGTCGACCCCCTGAAGCATCGCGCATGTGCGCTCCAACCCCATTCCAGTGTCTATGTTCCGGCTTGGAAGCGGTCGAAGGTTATCGGGTGGATCACCGATTCGGTTATGTTGCGTGAATACCAGATTCCAAATTTCAACTTCGCTGCCGTCTGGCATTCGGTAGAAGACTTCACTACAGGGCCCGCAGACGCCATCAGGGCCTCGGGAAGGAGCACCTGCCGGCCAGAAATTATCATCTTCACCCATACGTGTGATACGGGTTGATGGTACTCCGATCTCGTCAGACCAAATAGAGTATGCCTCGGTGTCGTCTTCATAGACAGTTATTGAAAGTAGCTCTGGAGCTATGTTCAACCAATCACGGCTCGTAAGAAATTCCCAGGCCCACAGAATTGCTTCACGCTTAAAGTAGTCACCAAAGCTAAAGTTTCCGAGCATCTCGAAAAACGTATGATGCCGCGGTGTCCGCCCGACGTTTTCAATGTCTCCGGTCCTGAGACACTTTTGGCAGGATGTTGCTCGCGTGAAATCAAGCTTGCATTTCCCCAGGAAATGATCTTTGAATTGATTCATGCCGGCTGGCGTGAATAACACGGAAGGATCCCACCGTGGAACAAGCACATCGCTTGGCCTACGAATGCAACCTTTTGATTCAAAAAAGGCGAGATACGCTTCCCTTAGATCGTCTGCCTTCATCAGTTTCTTAGCTCCGGAACGTGTCGGGATTATCGGGGATATGTCGCACTATACATGGTCTCGGTGTGTGATACAGTCCAGTCGTTTTTGCTCGTATGCTGGCTAGCACCGTGAGCACTCAGATGTCGCCTGTTTAGCATTTTTTAAAAAAACCCCCTCAGAAGTCAGAGTCTCCTGAGGGGGTATATGGGAGTAGGCTTCTCAAGGAAGGTATCTACAGAATCGATTGAGCAGGAATGGTGTTTCAGGTCATGCCTTCTCCTCCTTTTCGATTTCCACGAGAGGTTCTCGGCTGGTTACAATTTTTTGGCGAATTTCTTCGGCGACTTCTGGATTCTCTTTGAGATAGAGCCGTGCCTTTTCGCGTCCCTGTCCCAGGTGTGAGTCGTTATAGCGAATCCATGTTCCTGATTTTTCAATCAACTTGGCAGCCAGCCCGAGATCAATCAGATCACCTTCTGCACTGATTCCATCAGCATGCATCATGTCAAACTCTGCAATGCGAAAAGGCGGAGCAACCTTGTTTTTGACAACCTTCACTCGAACACGTTGCCCAACGACTTCTTCACCATCTTTAAGCGCTCCAATTCGACGGACGTCTATCCGGCATGACGAATAGAACTTCAATGCTCGTCCACCGGGCGTTGTTTCTGGGCTACCGAACATGACGCCAATTTTTTCACGTATCTGATTAATAAAGATCACGCAGGTCTTACTTTTGGCTATTGCGCCTGTAAGTTTCCGCATTGCTTGGCTCATGAGTCGAGCCTGGAGACCCACAAAAGAATCACCAATTTCACCATCGAGTTCTTTTTGAGGTACGAGAGCAGCAACAGAATCAATGACAATGACATCAACGGCATTTGATTTAATAAGCAATTCTGTGATGTTCATTGCTTCTTCACCGCTGGTTGGCTGGCTGACGAGCAGTGTTTCAAGGGTTATGCCAAGTTTCTTTGCCCAGCTTGGATCGAGCGCATGTTCAGCATCGATAAAGGCGGCGACCCCGCCGTTGGCTTGAGCTGCTGCCACCGCGTGAAGAGCGAGTGTGGTTTTGCCACTCGACTCGGGACCAAAGACTTCGATAATTCGACCCCGTGGAAATCCGTTTCCACCAAGTGCTAAGTCGACGGAGAGGCTTCCGCTTGGAATCCCCGGAACAACTACTGTTGAATCTGCACCCAGCGGCATGATAGAGCCTTGACCAAACTCTTTTTCAATCTGTGCAACCGCTGTCTTAAGTATGGGGTTCTTTTCGATGAATGCATCAGCTGAACTTGCCGCACCTTTCTTTTTTGTTGAGCGGCTACTTGCTTGGGATGCTACGGCCTTCTCTTTCGTTTGCTTCGTCTTGGCCATACGTGGTGACGCTCCTTCTTTTTGTGATGACGATCCAGATTGTATCTTGGGTGATTGTTTTACTGCGCTAATCATTATCGAGTCCTTTCAACGATTCTTTCTGCGCGAATGCCACCATTACGACAGGCATTGAAACAAAAGTGTGACCAATTCTTTGGAAAACGGCTACGCCACACAGGTCAGTTTTGAATCTTTGCAATAAATTACGTTTGCATTCGCGTATCTCAACCAAGCGAAGGGCACGCACCACATCGCACAATCACCCCCACACGCTGAAGGTGAACATGCGTATAGTATCGGCATTTTACTGGGTTAGCAAGTGGAAAAACCGAGATTTCTACGTTGTCAGTGGCATGGCTCCTGTCGCACGGCCATAGAATCGTCAAAAGCTAAGCATTTGTCGGTACTCTTTGAATCGCTGGTCAACCATCGAGCGATCCAGCTTTTCAAGTCGGTCAAGGCTGAAGTCTTCAACAGTAAAGCTGGCCGTAACAGTTCCGTAGGCAAGGGCTTCCTTCAACGCCTGAGGGTCGAATCGGCCGATAGAGGCAAGGTGCCCCATCATGCCTCCGGCAAAACTGTCTCCTGCACCAGTTGGATCGAGCACTTTTTCGGTCGGAAAGGCTGGCATGACATACATTTCATGCTCACTAAAGAACATGGCGCCATGCTCACCTTTTTTGATGACGACAAATTTTGGTCCCATTCCCAGTATGGTGTGACCCGCTCGGACGAGGTTTTCATCCTCTGCAAGTAGTTTTGCCTCGGCGTCATTAAGAACGAGACCATCAATTTTTTGTAGCAATTCGCCGAGTTCATCTCTTTGAATGTTGATCCATAGATCCATGGTGTCCGCAACAGTCAATTCGGCGTTCTTTGCTTGCTTAAGAACGTCGAGCTGGACTGCAGGGGATGCATTTCCCAGAAAGAGAAATCGACAGTCTTGGTGCGATGCTCCTAATTTTGGTTGGAATTCATCGAGGACATTCAGATGCACTTCAATGGTTTCGCGGTCATTCATGTTTGGAAGGTATCGGCCTCGCCATCGGAATGTCTTGCCGCCGGGAATTATCTGAAGCCCCGATGTGTCGATTCCCTTCTGTTCAAGCATGGAAGTATGCTCTGCGGGCCAGTCTTCGCCCACTGCTCCAATCATGCGGACCGGGGAGAAAAAACTTGCTGCATATGAAAAAAATACAGCAGAGCCCCCGAGGACATCGTCTCGCCTGTCTGTTGGGGTTTCAACGCAATCAAAGGCTACACTTCCAACGACAAGCAGCGGCATTCATATCTCCTTCGTAATCAAAAAATTTTGAAGCATAGATTTGGTTTTCTAAGAAAACCATTCATCTGGAAATCGAACTGTACCCGTTTCCTGCACCGTGCGCCTACCAAAGCATCTTTTATTGACAGAATTCAAGAGCAGCGCGGAGTCGAGCCAGAGATTTTTCACGACCTAAAATAACGAGACAATCATAGAGCCCAGGCCCAACAGTTGTCCCTGTTACGGCCACACGCACCGGGTGAATAAGATCGCCGACCTTCTTTCCTGCTTTTTCAACAACAGACTTAAGGGAAGATTCAAGCGTTTCAGGCTGAAACGGCTCAACGGCTTCAATGTGTTCAATGAAACGTTTGAGCAGATCTGCAGTTCCGGGCTTCGCCAATCGTTTAGTGACAGCCGCGGGATCTAACACCAAGTCTTTCACAAGGAAAAAAGAGGCGTACGTCAGGATGTCTCCGGCAACCTTGAGCCGGTCGCCTGATGCTTCAATAATCTGAGCAACAAGAGCTTTTATTTCATCAGTTATCGGCTCGTCAACAAGGCTGGCCTTCAGCAAAAATGGCATCATAAGGTCCAGTTTCTCGGCCGTTGAGAGCTGCTGCATGTAATGATCCTGGACCGTCCACAACTTTTTTGGGTCAAAACTTGCGGGGGAACTATTCACACGTTCGAGTGAAAAGTTCTCAATAAGTTGACTGCGAGTAAAGAACTCGGTGTGATCATCAAGAGACCAACCAAGGAGCGTGAGGTAATTGTCTAGGGCCCACGGAAGGTAGCCAACGTCGCGATAGAAATCGACAATAACTGGATTGAACGTATCAGACTCTGGTTCAAGACCAATCTGGTTTGCGATCTTCATGCCGTGCTCATTGACCTGAGCAAAGTCACGGTTTTTGAGATATTTTGCAAGTTTACGCTTGCTGAGCTTTGTTCGACTCCCTGGTTCTGCAACAAGTGGCAGGTGAGCAAAAGTCGGCAAGGTGTAGCCGAGACTCTGATAGATAAAGGCCTGTCGAGGTGTGTTGGAGAGATGTTCTTCTGCTCGAATGATATGACTAATTTCCATGTCATGATCATCAACAACAGTTGCGAGATGATAAAGACATGATCCATCAGCTCGTTGTATGACGTGATCTTGTTCCCGTTCCCAGGCAAAGGTCACCTGTCCACGTACCTTGTCGTCGATGACAAGGTTTCCTTCCCTTGGCATTTTGAGTCGAACAACGGCTCGACGTCCTTCCGCCTCAAACTGCGCAGCGGCTTTTTCATCAAAAGCAGCAAATCTTCGGCTGTAGAGAAATGGACGACCTGCGGCCTGGGCTTCCTTGCGTTCTGCATCAAGTTCCTCAGGGGTTGCAAAGTCTCGATATGCGAAGCCAGTGTCAAGAAGCTGTTTGGCTGCATTCACGTATCGGTCCGCACGTTCAGACTGAAAATACGGGCCATAGTCGCCACCAACGCCTGGGCCTTCATCCCACGTAATTCCAAGCCACTCAAGGCCTTTGAGAATTGGTTCCAGAGCGGTCTCGAGATTACGGATTTGATCGGTGTCATCGATCCGCAAAATAAATTTGCCACCGTGGCGTTGAGCAAACAGCCAATTGAATAATGCGGTACGGACACCGCCGATGTGAAGAAAGCCAGTCGGGCTTGGCGCAAAACGAGTTCGTACTTTCACGGGTTACCTCCGCCGTCACTATCGGGAAACGAGGCCGTTTCGTCAAAGGGCCGCTAAGCAGCCCGCCCGTTCCTCGCGAGTTTGCGAAGTCGACGGCGTTCAGACTTTGATAGACGGCGTTGCAGAGGAGCTTCGTCATCGCCTGTATCGGTGTCACTATCCATTGCACCATCGTCACGTACTGGGTTCCGGCCTGTGGTGACGTGATTTGGAATCTCTTCAAAGTCAATGGCTGTCGTTGTCGTCGGCCGTGCGTCATCCGTGGAAAAGGATGCTGGAGCTGAGGTGACGGGTCGAGTTTTTCTCTTGATTGCCGTGGGCTTTCTCTGTTTGCAAAGGCCATCGATCTCTCGGATGCTACTGCGAACGGCCAGGATCATTGCAAACAAGATACAGCCACTACCAGCGAGCCATGTTGCATTTGCGAGAAGAAGAAGGCGAGGATCGTTTACAGAAAACCAGACGCAGGCTGTTGAGGCGCACCATAAAAGAAGTCCGGGTGTCAGTGCTATCAAGGAGGCGAGTCGTTCACGAAGCCTGAAAAACGTTGCGAAAACTGTAATACTGATACAAAAAGAGCCAAGTGAGACCCACCAGCCGAGGCCCTGCGGTCCAAAAGGCGTATTTGTCATCTGAAGTAACGCTGCTGCAACCGCTGGCCCAATTGGTAAAGTTGTTGCCAATGACGCACTGGTCCAAACGATCGCCAGAGTTCCCCATAGACGGACGCCAGGTTTGGATGTGTCGCTGCGATTGCGATGAATGGATCGAAGGATCAACGCTGTTCCGGTTGCAAGCAAAAGAAATGTCTGCGTGAGCCATCCTGCCAGATTGGCTTGTCCATGAAGCCCAAATCCTCCCCGTAGGATGTCCACACTTAGGCTGTATTCGCCGCCATCTGGCACGAATTCATAGCTTGCAAATTCACGGCCCAAGCAAGGAACGAGTGCAAGTGAGGCTACGCAGAGTTGGATTGCCGCAACACCAAAAAGAGAGGCTACTCGAGTTGGGACAAGGGAAGCCACGTGCCTGTAAAGGGGCGGAAGAGTCTCCGATATGCCGGAACTCGTATTCCCACTTCCCTGATATGGTGTTGTCTTGACGGCTGAAGCTGGGGTGCTCGGTCGCTGTGGCTGGCTGCGACCGAATAGTCGGGTCACGGACGGTCTCCTTACGAAAATAGATATTGATGCATAACGATCTCTTTGATTGTCTGTCGGTTTTTCGGGACTGTTTGCTGAGATTTCGTGGTTTCAACGCAGGTGTCTGCGTGATCGGTTTTCTCTGCCTGATCATTAAAGTTTCAAAGTGGTGGCAGTTCCGTGAAGCGTTTGCCCGTTCGGAGCAACTCAGGTACGCTCTTTCCTGTTACAAGGTCGCCTTTGACTGGTTTTTCCACCCATCCACTTGCTTTTCGCGGAGACGTACATTCATGGCTTACACGCTTCCCCCACTCCCCTACTCCTTTGACGCACTCGAGCCTCATATCGATGCTCGCACAATGGAAATTCACCATGACAAACATCATGCTGCGTATGTGGCAAACGTGAATAAAGCTCTTGAAGGGAGCCCCTTAGCGGAACTTCCAATAGAAAAACTCATCAGTGACCTGGAACAGGTGCCAGAAGCAATTCGTACTGCTGTACGCAACAATGGCGGCGGACATGCAAATCATTCACTTTTCTGGGAATCATTGGGAGGCGATAAAGGTGGTGAGCCGTCTGGAGAACTTGGTCAGGCGGTTTCCTCGGTGTTCGGCAGTTTCGCAAATTTCCAAGAGTCGTTTACGAAAGCTGCAATGACACGTTTCGGTAGTGGGTGGGCCTGGTTGTCTGTTGATCCTCAAGGCAAACTCCTTGTAGAGAGCACGGCAAATCAGGACAGTCCCGTCATGCATGGCAATATTCCCCTAGTGGGAGTCGATGTGTGGGAGCATGCCTACTATCTTCTCTACCAAAACCGCCGAGCCGACTATGTGCAGGCGTTCTTTGACGTAGTGGATTGGGATGTTATCGGGAATCGTTTCATGGCAACCAAGTCGTAGCCTATTCCCCCCAGACGCCCCTTTTTTGAATCAATGAGCTGCTGTATCACGATCTCAACGTGATACAGCAGTTTTTTTTTGCTGGTGGTAATTCAGATAAAGGATGACGTTGACAGCTAGCCGATAGAAAACGTATTCCCTGCCTAATCCGATTTTCTAGCCATGCTGTTTGGGAGAAACGTTCATGCATCTGATCACCCGGATCAACCATTGCCGTTGGAGTGCCGTAGTGGGCACAGTTGAGTTGTCGTGTCTACTTGTACTCATTGCCTGCGGCAGTGGTTGCAAGAGTGGAGCATCAATGGGTACCTCATGGGGATCACTCGGTATGGGTGGGCCTGATGCTGCAACGCTTGCTGAGGCACCAGCGTTTGAGGGAGATACAACAAAGCCATCAGCCACCGCGCAGCCCTATCCAACAACATCAACACCTGATAGCTATGCACTGCAGCCCAGTGACAAGGCTATTCCGGGCGACCAGGCCATTCCTGCCATGGTTGCTGCAGCGTCTCCGCCGCCACAGTCTCCTGTAACATATGGTTCAACGCCTCCAGCTGATCAGCCAACGACACCCACCTCAAGTGCGGTTGCATCCGCATCACCACAACCGCAGGTAGGTCCGTATCAGGCGGTGCCAGCCGCCGCTCCAGTAGCAGTTGACGCGTTAGCAAGTGCCCCTCAGGCATCTGGCACGACAAGCCGGTTTAGCTCTGCTGCCGGGAGTACATCACCTCCACCGATTGCGGATAGTGCAGCAAGTGGCCGTTTTTCAACTCTGGGGGATCAGCGGGTCGCTGGTCTTCAGCCGTCGGCCAGTATGGCGGGGAGTCGATTTAGTAGTCCGCCGGCAGTCGGTTCTCCAGTGAGTCCTGCATTTTCCCAGACCGCTTCCGGCGAACCTTCCTCGGGAAGTAGGTTTTCGGAGATGCCTCGTTCTTCTGCTGGGGCACCAGCAGTGTCATTCCCCGAAACACGGCCGAATGGTCAGCAGAGTGTGTCCTCTATGAGTTCTCCAGAAGAGTCTCCATTGACTGCTCCGCAAGGCCATCCGTCTCTTGAGGCACCGATGCATTCTCCACCTGTGCCTCCAACCTCTCGGCGTCCTGATCCTGGGTACAGGCCGGGCGGCACTTCAAGTTATCAGCCAGCAGGACCAATTATTGTTCAGTCGCCAGAATCGGAGTACCACCTCGATAGCGTTGGTGGGCAACCAACTCCTGATCAGGACATTACTCCGGCTTCATTCGAGGCTCAGCTTGGTAGCCCGCAGATACCGAACTAGTTGTGGTTGATCTGAGCAAAAGAAAACTTCTCAACGTTTGGTAGTCACCAGCCCATTACCATATTTGATTCGATAACCTTTCTGGCGCGTTCGAGGTCATCTCCAGTTTCGTTCATATAAAGACGAATGGCGTGAAGCTTGTCACCAGATGCTCGAGCGAGGCAGTCTCGGGCAGTATTGCTCGGCATGAGTGGCTGGTCGTCATGTCTTTCAGACACAATGCCAAGCGCAGATTTTGATATGACCCATGTGTCTCGCGGTCGACGAGTGAGGCGAAGAATTTTCTCTTGAGGATAGGCTTCAGCGACGACAGAAGATGCAGAATGTTCATCGTCTGCCCATGAGATAATGATGTGTGCTTCGGTTTCAATCTCGAAAAGTGGCATGGACGGAACTGCCTTTCTCCAATCAAGAGACAATTGTGCGTGTATGTGTTGGAGCCCACAATTTATTCTACCGTTCCCGCGGCTCCCGTGGAATGATGCCGTCGAGGCTTTTGTAAGCTTTCCGATCTCTTGCTCGGGGCCAGGGCGTTGCGAATCATTTTTCCGACGCACCGAAAGCCAGAGATTGAGGGCCCCAACTACAGTCGCATTACAGGTGCACATTTCTTTTGAGATCCAACCGTGGCTTTTCATTGACCAGCTTTTCTCTCATCACTTCCAAGCAGGTTTTCTTCGGAAAAGGCTGAGACCCCTTTCTGGTATCCTTTTTCTGTTATATTCTGAGATACTTGCGAGAGTTTCTCGCCCTGAATTTCTGTGATTGTTTCGATTGGAGAAATTTGAGGGGGGTGTAGCTCAGTTGGTTAGAGCGCCAGCCTGTCACGCTGGAGGCCGCCGGTTCGAGTCCGGTCACCCTCGCTTGTCGATTGAACGCTGCGAGCGTTCCCGACGTTCTTTCAGTGTGGTCTATAACAATGCCTATCCCCCTCGCTGGACGAGCCATTGTGACAGGTGCTGTCAGTGGCCTTGGTAAGGCCATCACTCAAGAGTTGGCAATTCGCGGGTGGGAAATTGCAACTGTTGATTCGAAAGACACGAGTGATCAGGCCTGGTCAGACCTTGAACATGACATTCTCTCTGGTGATGGAAAACATCTGCCAAGCCCCTTTGACGTTCGTGATGTCGACTCCTGGCGTCGACTGTCTGATCGACTTCAAAAACAATGGCCCTCTATAGACCTTCTTGTCAATGCTGCGGGTGTCGGTGCAACAGGCGAAGTGGGACAATTGCCGATCCATCAATGGCAGCGAGTGCTTGAAACAAATCTTCTTGGCACAGCCATTGCCTGCGAGACTTTTCTGCCGCGTATGCGAAGCCAGCAGCAGTCGGCACGAGTATTAAATATTGCTTCGATTGCAGGGATTCTATCACCGCCCTCAATGGCTGCCTATTCGGCAAGTAAGGCAGGAATCATTGCCTTGTCGGATGCTCTTGCAGCAGAGTCCCAAGGACAACCAAGCGTCACTGTTGCATGTCCAGGTTTTTTTCGATCCGGACTTTTGAATTCCTGGCACTTCACCCAAGGCATGGAGCGTTACGAGGCAGATCGTCGCATGTCGAAAACGGCATGGACGTCAGAGTTAGTGGCCCAATATGTGTTGGCTGCAGCTTTTCGGGGTCAGCATTATGTGGTCCTTGGTGGACAGGCTCGATTGCTCTGGATGCTGAAGCGTTTCGCACCACGCCTCACAATGAAATTAATCGGCAGGATGTATCGTAAAATCTCACCAGATGAGTAGGCATTGACGAGAGCATGCGACGATTTTTCTTCGGATTGCCTAGAGAATCAGACAATGCCTGCCATGTCCTGAAGCCACGCACGAATCTCATTTTCGTATTCACTGGCTAAGCCACCAACAATAAGTTGGCGGTGGAAACTTGCTGCACCTTCTTGTTTCAAGTCGGCATCTTCAGCACTAGGAAATCGCTGGCTCGGATCTGCAGCAACGAGGCCGCCGCAGAAATTCATGAGAAGTTCGTTGCAACTGACTTCACCCGGAAGAATTTGGGGCAGTCTGTGAGCCAAAGAACGCTTCGCCTCGAGTAGATCTTGGAATGAAGTCAGGCCTGAAAATGGAGGCTGGCCGCTTAGCATTTCTACAAGAACATAGCCGAGGCTCGCTAAATCTGACCGTGGCGAATGATCACGGCCCTCTAGTACTTCTGGTGCTGCATAGGCTGGGGTGCACGTTCTGTGAGAGGGCGCAGTTGCTAGCGTGACTGCTGAACCGATGTCGATTATTTTTGCATTACCAGTACGCTTCACCATGATATTTGAACTCTTCACATCACCATGAAGAATATTTACTCTGTGAAGCGCGGCCAATGCTGCTAGACATTCACGCACAATTGCAATAGCCACACCAGGTTTGAGGCGAGACTGACGTGGCCCAGGCGTCACGATGACATTGTTCAAGTATTCCCAGCGGGAAGCCGAAACACGTTCTCGGGTCTGCTCGAGAAGGTCTGGAGCCAGAAGTCGAGAGAGGTCATATCCGTCAATCCACTCCATTTCCATAATCCGGATTTGACGCTGTTCAACAAAGTTCTGAACGTCGAGTAGATTGTCTTGCTGGATTTGGGCCACTTGTGCGGACACTCGGGCGATTCTTTCCATTGCTGCACTGTACGAAGATTCAGAATCGTAGCGCTCAGGAGAAAAGACTTTGAGCGCAACCGGAAGCGTAAATCCGTCTGTTCCTTTACGAGTAGTCAAGAAGACAACGCCCTGCCCCCCGGACCCAAGACGTCGTCCAAGATTGTGGTACTGGGTCCAATTGAGCCGACCGCCATCAAGAACATCACCGTATCGAGCAAGGAGAGCGTCTGGACAGCGGCCCCCTGATACACCTGCCGCAGGTAAGGTTGGCTGGCCATCTTGGAAAATTGTTGTTGACATGAGTGACGGCCTTGGGCCGGAAGTGTGGTGCTGTTTGGGGGATGAATGCTGGTGTGAAGTATTCTGAGAAAGGCTTACGGTTGAAAATGTTGGATTGACAGTCAGGAAGTTGGCGGAGGAAAGCCTAGTTTTTTGTCAACAGAATTGATCAGTGGCTCGCCCTTCCTATATCGTATGATGTTTTCGCAAAACAGATCAGTCATTCGGTCAATTCTTTTTTCACTTTGCCCACCAACGTGGGGAGTGATGATAAGTCTCGGTGCAGTCCACAGAGGGCTACCTGCGGCAGGAGGTTCCTCTGGAGTGACATCAAATCCAGCAGAGTCGAGATGACCTGATTCTAACGCATCAACGACTGCCTGCTCGACCACAAGATCACCCCGGGCAACATTAATCAGCACTGAACCGGGCTTCATGACAGAAAGAGTTGCAGCATCAAACATCTTTCGTGTCTGGTCAGTGAGGGGAGCCGTGAGGAAAACAAAATCAGCTTGTGGCAGGAGTTCCTGCAATTCATTTGGTGCACCAAGATGGTCTACAAGCGGGGCTGGTCGATTCGGAAAATAATCCGTCGCGATTATACGGGTCTTCAGTGGGTGGAGGACCTCTGCTAATCGCTGTCCATTGCCTCCAAGTCCAACAATGAGAACAGTTGATCCGGTAAGGTCGCGAGTTGGCCTTCGTACAAATTCTTTCTGGTGCTGTTGCTGAAGAAACAAAGGGATTTTTCTGCTACATCCCGTAGCCAAAGCGAGTGCATGCTCGGCAACTTGATCAGCAAGAACACCCGATGCACTCGATACAACAATGTCGGAGTCGATGACGCACGGGACCAGACAATGGTCTAGGCCAGCAGCTGATGATTGAATCCAACGCAGGCGTTGGAACTTGACGGCATCTTCCCACGGTACCGGTACCTTGGCATGCCCGCAAAAAATATCAGCTTTTGGTAGTTCTTCCGCTATGTGTTCTTGCCCAGCAGAAACCACTGTCGCGTCCGGGTAAACAGCTTGGATTTGTTCGATATGTCGAGATTCAACCGGGTAGCAGAGAACGATTCGCACGAAGAATTTCTTGTTGCTTAGGTAAAGATAAGAGATTGGAGTACGAATAGTTTTCGAGGCATCCGCGGTGTGCCTTCGTAGACGATCGAAAAAACGATTAGGAGCATTATTATGAGGTATATCGAGTAATCACTGGAAGCGCAATTTGTAGAGATCGAGGCCTGATATCTATCGATACTTGTTGCAAAAGTACGAGATACCTGAAAAATGGGATAATATTGAATTCTTCGTCCTCCTAGGGGGGCTCCCAGTCATAGACTGCATTTGGCGACATTTATATTTCAGAACCATTTTTTCTTTGGATGTACATTGAGCATGAGTTGTATGCGAACAGCGGTGGTGATGACAGCCGCTCTTACATTTTTACGAATAGTTATTGGTCTTCATTTTTTTCTTGAAGGGTCCAGTCACTTGCGAGATCCTTCGTGGTCAAGTGTTGGCTTTCGGAAAGCAGCAGTTGGGCCGCTCTCTCCTTTCCTTAAGGCAGATCTTCCTGAGACTGGTGACTGGAAGGATACACTGGGGAATGTTCAAGTCGCTGATCCTGTGATGGTTGCGAATGCATCAAAAAACTGGCAATCGTCACTTGTTGAACAGTGGAAGAAACTGGGAGAGCGACGTGAAGATATTCTGAGGGCTTCTGGGTGGACGCCTCCAGGAAATTGGTCAGATACGTCATCAGCAGCAATTGAGGCCGCCGACAAAAAACTTGCGGCGATGCTTGATGATGCTCAGGAAGACCTTGTGAATTATTGCAGGGAAGCCATTCGACTTCGAGAGACTGAGGAATCGGTGATGGCTCGTGACGTTCCATTCATGCGAGACCGAGTCACCACCAAGCGGCAGGAGCTAGCAGTCCAGAAGGCAGGGTGGATGGGAGAAGCAGACGCCGTTGGGCGAGAATTGGTTGCAATGTGGAATGAAAATTTGTCGGCTCAAGACAGGCGAAAAGCTGCCACGGCAATTGAGCCGACCCGGCTATGGAAAGCAGATCGGTTTGTAAGTTGGTCTCTTACCGCAATTGGTGCGTGTCTGGTTATCGGATTACTGACGAAGTTCAATGCAATGGGAGGTGTCTTTTTTCTCCTCTCGGTTGTGGCATCACAGCCATTTTGGTTGCCAGCAGCGCAGAGTACCTACGAGCAATGGGTCGAAATCGCAGGGCTTCTTGTCTTGGCCTCGGCACCACTTGGGGCATGGGCAGGTATTGACGCATTTCTGATGCCTATACTTCAGAAGTACTGTCCAATGAAGATGTGCTGCAACTCCAAGAAATAGTATGTTTCAGGAATCGAACGAAGAAATTTTTACCACGACGTCAGTGAAGCGGAGATAATATTTGATGAACCTAACTCCAGAACAGCAAAAAGTGGGTAAGGAAAATTTTGATGAAGCCGTTGCGGTTACGCGGCGCGACTTTCTATCCGGTACTGTTGCTGCGGGTTTGGCAACAGGAGCTGGACTAGGATCAATCTATTTCGGGTATGGAGCAAGTGTTGGTGATCCTCTCCGGGTTGGCTTTATTGGAACGGGTGATGAAGGGAGTGTGCTGATAGGGGCACATAATCCTGACTATCTCAAAGCTGTCGCGATTGCAGATATTCGACCCTATAACGTATTTCGTGCCTTTCACGGTGATGTATCCAGTCCGAATGCTCAGCGAGTGCGGCCTGGTCTCATGTCCAAGTATGGCTGGAAGACTGAGGACGAAGCCCGTAAACAGGTCAAGGTGTACGGTGCGTATGAAGAATTGCTCGCCGATAAAAATATTGAAGCTGTTGTTATCGCGTTACCATTGCATCTGCATGCCGAAGCAGCCATTAAGGCCATGCGGGCAGGCAAGCACGTGCTGACGGAGAAACTCATGGGGCACTCGATTTATGAGTGCAAAGAGATGGGGCGGACCGCTCGTGAGACAGGGAAAATTCTAGCTACCGGTCATCAGCGCCACTACAGTGTTTTGTATGACAACGCTGTGCACACGATTGGAGATGCTCGTCTCATAGGCGACCTGCATTCGATTCGCGCCCAATGGCATCGTGGAAATTTGCCAGGAAAGGATAGCTGGAAGCCGCCGTTGCCTACTGACGAGGCGCTTCTCAGTAAAATGGCTAGCTGGAAACGAAGGCTTGAAGAATCAAAGCCGGCGGAAGTTGACGTATGGGCTAAGCGAGTTGCGCAATTAGAAGCGCAGCTTGCTGACAGTGATGTTGCCGCCGAGATGTTTGGCTATACCGAGAAGCAGTTGCCAGATGGGTCACCTCGTACACCCCTTGAGGAACTGATTCGTTGGCGGCTGTGGAATCGTACCGGTGGTGGGTTGATGGCAGAACTTGGGAGTCATCAACTCGATGCGGCTGGCATTTTTATTTCGGCCATGCACGGAAAAGGAAAGAAAGTCAAGCCTTTGACGGTGACAGCTGTCGGGAATCGCAGCATCTTCCCTGACGATCGTGAGGTTGATGATCACGTCTATTGCATGTATGAGTACCCGGCTCCTGATTACGCAGAGAATCCAAATAAGAAAATAGTTGTCACCTATTCATCGATCAACGGAAATGGTTTTGGTGGGTATGGTGAAGTCGTTATGGGGACCAACGGCACCCTTATTCTCGAGCAGGAGCAGAATGTCATGCTCTACAAGGGGTCATCTCGCGACACTCGTGTGACCGTCTCGAAATCGAAAAGTGGTGAGGCCGTACTCGACACAACAGAAAGTGGTGGTGCTGGCAGTGTCGCGGCGGTTCCAACGGAGGCATCGGGAAAAGCCCCGCCCTCTCGTGGCTATACTGAAGAAATGGAGCACTGGGCATGGTGTGTTCGAAATCCTGATCCCGCGAACCAGCCTCGATGCAAGCCAGAAGTTGCGATTGCCGATGCAGTCATTGCTTTAGTGAGCAATATGGCGCTGAAGAATACAGATGGACAGCCTCGGGTTGACTTTAAAGAAGAGTGGTTTGATATCGAAAGCGATGTCACTCCAGAAGGAGTCAAGCCAAACCTACAGCGCGAGCAATACAAGACGTAATCCTCTGGGGTACGTTTTCGTTTTAGTCTTATCGATTGGAAAATGATCTTTCGCTCTTTAGACTTATAAAGTTTTTCAGAGAGCAAGCATTGAGGTGTTTTGCTGAATACATGACTGCCAGCCGGTAGAATTAAAATGATTCGTGAGGAATAATCATGCTGAGGGAAATGTGTAGGGTTTCGGACGGACCGGTTGTGGTTGGCCTGATTCTCCTAATGATGTGTGCTTTAGTGATTGGGTGTAGTGAAGCACCACCACCGCCGCCACCAGTTGTTGAGGTTTCGGTCCCTGTTGAAGAGCCCAAAGTCATTGAACTGGCTGAAATGGCTGACGTCGTGTTATCGCCAGCTGGCCAGAGCGAGCTCGAAGTACGAGTGAATCGTAATGGCAATAAAGGAAGTATTGCAGTCACTTTTCAAGGGTTTCCGGACGGGGTCAAGCCATCTGTGGATTCGCTTGTCCTGAAAGAGGAAGCTTCAGCCGGAAAAGTTGTTTTGAAGGCATCACCAAGTCTTGGAGATAAAATTGTCAAAACGTCTGTTTCAGTGAAAGCGGAATTAAACAATATGTCTGCTTCGCGTTCCTTGAACGTTGTTGTGAACAAGGTTTCACGTCCTGAGTTCGGGAAGGTTGAGGTGGTCGTGCTTCAGCCGGGTGCGAGCAAAACTATTTCAGTGCCTTTGAAGCGGAACGGTTTTTCCGGGCAGGCTCCTGTCGCTGTTTCTGGAGGAGGCACATCACTCACCGCAAAAATCGATCCTCCACCCAACGGCAAGACTGCTGAGGCCATAAAGGTAGTTGTATCTGCCAATACAACTGCGGCTGATGGTCTTGTTAATTTAGAGGTTTCTACAAATGCGTACGGCCGTAAGGTTGCAGGCAAAATTCCAGTTGAGGTTTGTCGGTATCCATTCCGGGTCGAGTCCTTTCGTGTCGTGGATTTGAAGCAGGATTCGAAAGAAGTCATTCGACTGCCAGTCAAACGAGAACACTATAAGGGCCCGCTGGAATTTGAATTGAAAAATCTTCCCTCTGGAGTTGATGCTTCAGTCGAATCGATTCCATCAGGTGGTCAGGAGATTTCTTTGACGCTCTCGGTATCCCCGACTGCCAAGCCACAAGTTCGGTCAAGTCTGATTGAGGCAACTGGTGGTGGTTTGCAAACAACGAATTACATTATTTTACGCGTTCTAGCTGACGATGCTGAAAAATTACCAGCAGGGATAATCAACGTCTCTGCAATCAAAAAAATATTTTCAGATCCGGCAGCCTCCGCTCCTCTGCGAAGAAAAGGTTCCATTGGTGGTCGTCTCACCCTCGCAAGTAAGCAGGCGCTCATTGATTTCTACGGGGCAACTCCACGGTCATTGGAGTCGATTCGTGAAGGTATTGACTGGCTAGCAGAGTGCCAGCGTGGTGATGGGTCCTGGGCGCTCGATGGGTCTCTTGAGGACGCCGGGGAAGGCGAAGCGAATGAGGGCCCGAGTCCAAATCCGATCGGTGCTACTGCACTCGCATTACTGCCGTTTCTTAGTGAAGGTATTGCCCACAGTCGTGTGCCTGAAGGACAAGAAGAACTTGAGCAGTATCAACAAGTGGTTGAGCGAGGCTTGGTCTATCTTGCACTGAGTCAGCAGCGAAGTAACGACATTAATGATGGTCGTCTCGATGGCGGGATGTATGCCCACGCACTGGCAACCATTGTGTTTTGTGAAGCGTATGGGTTGTCAGGTGATGAGCGACTTCGTGGGCATGCACAATTAGCTTTGAAATATCTCCTTAATGCACAGCATCAGGCTGGTGGTGGATGGCGATATTCACCAAACCAGCCTGGTGATCTTTCTGCAACTGGCTGGGTCTTTCTTGCGATTCGTA
>WLWG01000849.1_pt1 | contig 30321 bp, 42 predicted proteins | sample 6712871 | NCBI WGS metagenome assembly WLWG01 (sample SAMN12718693, study PRJNA515312) | sponge metagenome | isolation source: marine sponge | host: Mycale hentscheli | place: New Zealand: South Island, Marlborough, Capsize Point | collected 2003-05-01
CAGAAAAAAACTTTTAGATGCCGCCGATCAATTGCAAGAAAAAAGAAGACTTTATGCAGAAGGCATGAAACAATTTGATGCTTTAGAACATTCTTCAATTTTAAAAAATATAGCTAATACTGTAAGAAACAATAGACCTGTAGATGCTTCAAAAATGCAATCTAGTATTTTAAAACCTAATGCACCTGAACGACTTACAAGTTTAAAAAGAGTTTTAGATAATCAAGCAGACAGAATAAATAAAACTCGAAGATCTGGATCTCCTAAAGTAGAAAGTGAATACGAAGCTTTACGTTCTAGGATGGCAGGAGAATGGTTAAGAAAAACTATTGATGATTCTGTAAAACCTCTTAAACCCACTGAATTTAGTGGAAAACAATTTGCTACGGCGTATAAAAAATTAGGTACAACGGCAGATGAATTGTTCGGCCCTCAAGCGGCTCAAGTAAAAAAATTAGCAGAACAAATGGATTCTTTATCTTTAAGCAGTATAGATGAAAGACTTGTAGGTGCTTTAAAAGAAGGAAACGTATTTGCTGATGATGGAATTAATTTATTAAGAGGATTGTTAAGTAAAAGAGCCCAAAAAAATGAATTTCAAAGAAATAATTTAGTTAAAAAATTAACAAATGGCACTTTAGATGATGTAGAAGCGGCGGCATATATTAATAATCCTAATACTAAAGCTTCTGATGTAGAAAAAGTAATGACTTATTTTAATGATGAGGCTAGTAAAAAAGTACTTAGAGGTTCCTATATGGATAATCTAATAGGTGATTTTGATGCAAAATTTTTAACAGATCCAACTCAATTTAGAGCATTTGCTAACAAATTAATAGATGACAAAGCTAAAAATGCAAAAATTTTTGGCGATAATATGGCAGAAGAAATGGAACAATTCGGTAAAATTTTAAAATTAAATTCTAAATCTGCTGAAGGTGGTGAGTTAGTTGCGGCAAGTATAGCGGCAAGTCCTTTGCAAAATTTAGGTAAAATAGCAAAATTTACTGTTTTGGGAAGAATGTTTTCTTCTGATTTATTTTATAAAAGATTTATGAGAGATTATAGACAATTAACAGGTCAAGGAAAAACATCAGGAGAAGTTTTTTCAGACTTGATATTTTCTGCAATAGCACAATTTACAGGACAGGCTTCCACTCAAGGTATTTCAAAAGAAACTGACAGAGTTAAAAATTTAATAACTAATACTGCAAAAGCTAATATGAGCCCAAAAACACCAGCAAGAACACCTACAAGAAATACTCCTGTGCCTAATGTTAAGCCCGGTGCTTTAAGTAATTCACCTTATAGGGTAGTGCCGCCATCTCCGTTAAGTGGTAAAACATCTATACGTCAAAGGGCGGCTGGAGATCCAACAATAGCGGCTACGTTGCTTGGCGGCCTTGGTAGTGCAGATTTATTAAAACGCCCTTAATCGTCTTCAATTACAGAGTCATGCGCCGAAGAAATACCGTATCTTGATGTTGATGAATTAGTCGCTAGTTCTTTGTATGGCATAGGCTTAACCTCTGCGTAAGCTTGATCTACAAGCCTAGAAAGCTGTCTTCCTATTGATCTATCTTCTACGTCAGCTACATGGACAAGTTTGTCATATGCGCCTAAAGTAAGGCTTACAGATTTATATTTAAGCGGATTTGGCATAGTAAGGAGTCCTTTTTAAAAAATGTTAGTAAAAGCACCATATAATCCCAGAAGATTTGGGTCAAGGTCTAAATACAATAATAAAAAGGTAACGATTAACGGTATAAAGTTTGATTCTAAATGGGAGTCTGAGCGTTATCTTTATATAAAGGCGCTTGAAAAAGCTGGAACAGTAAAAGATTTAGAACTTCAAGTTCGCTTTGCACTAGAAGTAAACGGAGAAAAGATTTGTACTTATATTGCGGATTTCAGGTACAAAAAGCAAGATATGAACGGCAATTGGACACAAATTGTAGAAGACGCTAAAGGCGTTGAAACACCTGAGTTCAAATTAAAAAAGAAGCTTATGAAAGCCTGTTTAGGTATTGAAATATATTTAAGTAAAAAAACCTCTTGACATAAATAGTACATTGTGGGACAAATGTTTCCGTGAACAAAACTAATATAAAGGAGGTCATAAAATGGATGGCATTGAGCTATTCGATAGACGTGAAGAATTACGCTTTGTCGTAAAAGATCTAAACGCAGAATTAAAAGAAATTGATGAGAAGTTAGAAGATTTGTTTCTAAAGAAAGCAAGAGATACTTTGCGTTCTGAAGGCAAAGACTTCGGCACAGCTACTATTGCAGAAGGCAACAGTAGGTTTAAAATTAACATTCCTAAAAAAGTAAAGTGGGACAATGATAAGTTGCAAAAAGCGTTTGAGGAAATGAACCCAGACGATGCTAATCACTTTGCAAAGGTAACATTTTCTGTAGATGAGCGTGTTTATACTGCGGCCCATAAGAAGATCAAAGATATGTTAGAGCCATGTCGTGTTACTGAAATGGGTAAGTTTAAAATTGATAGAATTGAAGAGGAGACATAAGATGTCAAGTGGACTAAAAATTATTTCTGCTGACGAACGCATGAAAGAAAAGCGTGGTCACAAGATTGTTGTGTGCGGTCAGAGTGGTGTAGGTAAAACTACACTCGCTCGAACACTCGACTCCGATAAGACTCTATTTATGGATTTAGAAGCTGGTGATGCCGCAATCGAAGGATTACCAGTAGATGTCATTAGACCTAGAACATGGACAGAGTGTCGTGACTTTGCGTGTTTCTTAGGTGGCAGTAATCCATCTCTTGCAGAAGACTCTGTGTTTGGTCAAAAGCATTTTGAATATGTATCGGCTCAATATGGTGATCGTGAAGCGATGATGAACAAGTACGATACTTTGTTTGTCGATAGTATTACGGTTGCAGGTCGGTTGTGTTTTCAATGGTGTTTACAGCAACCAGAGTGCAAGTCAGATAGAAGTGGTAAGTTAGATACTAGAGCCGCATATGGCTTGCATGGTCGTGAAATGATGGCTTGGCTAACACATCTACAACACATTCGTGAAAAGAATGTTATCTTTGTAGGTATCTTAGATGAGTACACAGATGACTACGGTAGAAAGCAATATTCCCTTCAAATTGAAGGTGCAAAAACTGGTCGTGAAATGCCCGGAATTGTTGATGAATTAATCACAATGGCAATCTTGACTGGAGAAAATGGACAATTTCGTGCGTTTGTATGTAATCCATTAAATGAATGGGGTTATCCTGCGAAGGATCGCTCTGGCAGGCTCGAAACTCTCGAAGAGCCTCACTTAGGTAAACTAATCGCAAAGATGGGTAGTGGCAAACCACAGTCAGATAGACCGTTGGAATTTGTCGATCCCAAAACTCAAAATATGGAAAAAGGAGCTAATGATGCTGAATCTAAATAATACGCCTGTTGACGAATCAACAAGAGAATTTGAACTCATTCCACATGGAACTGTAGTTCGTGCAATCATCTCACTAAAGCCCGGAGATATGGAAATCCCTGAGTTTGGTAGAGGTAACTGGTTTAAAAAGTCAGTCAATACTGGAGCAAAATGGGCTCAGTTAGAATTAACTGTGTTTGGTGGGCCATATGACCGTAGAAAAGTTTGGGATAATATCTTTGTAGACGGTGATAAAATGGGCCAAAGCGGTATCCCTGTGGCTAAAGAGATTGGTCTAAGAACTCTTAGATCTATTATCGAAAGCCATAACAACCTTGATCCTGCGGATATGTCCGAAGCGGCACAGTCCAAGAGACAAATCTCAGGTATCGACCAGTTGAATGGCATGGAGATCTGTGCTAAAGTTAAGGTCGAAAAAGGCACAAATGGGTACGCAGATCAAAATAAAATTTTAATAGTTCTTACTCCGAACTCAAAGGATTTTATTTCTGGTGGTGCGGCTCCTATTACGAGCCAAGCCCCTCAACCGCAGGCCACAGCAAGTGGGCCAGTTCCTGATTGGGCTAGATAAAAGGTTAAATGTGAGTGGCTAAGGTGTTTATGACCACGCCGATTCACACTCTGACGAGGGGCAGAGTGCCACAACCCCCTCACCATTCTCTTCACTCCAACTAGAGGTTAATTATGATACTAAGGCCATATCAAGATGTAGCAGTATCAGACGCATCGAAAGCACTAAGCGATAGAAAAAATACGATTGTTGTTGCGCCTACAGGTGCTGGTAAAACAATCATGCTCTCTGCGTTAGTTGGTAAAAGATATAAAAAAGGTAATCGTGTCCTAGTTCTTCAGCATCGTGACGAGCTTGTAGAGCAAAACATGATAAAGTTTAGCAAGATAAACCCAGATATTAAAACAAGCATTGTTAATGGCTCTGTAAAGAACTGGGATGGTCAGGCGGTTTTCTCTATGGTTCAGACATTATCAAGGGATAATAATCTGGCAAAAAGACCTAAGTTTGACATGGTTGTAATTGATGAAAGCCATCACGTTGCCGCAGAAACATATCAAAAAGTTATTAATGCTGTGCGAGATGACAATGAACACTCAGAGATTGTTGGCTTTACGGCTACGCCAAACAGAGGTGACAAGAAAGCATTAAAAAGTGTGTTTGATAATTGCTCACATCAGATTGAGCTAACGACACTTATTCGAGAAGGATTTTTAGTTCCACCAAGAGCATACGTTATTGACGTTGGTGTTAAGGACAAACTAAACGAAGTTCGCAAACTAGCAAACGACTTTGATATGGAACAAGTCGATGCCATTATGAACCGAACTGTTATTAATCAGCGAGTAGTTAAAGAGTGGCTAGATAAGGCAGGGGATCGAAAGACAGTTGTGTTTTGTTCTACAATTAGTCATGCAAATGCGTTGCTTGGTGAGTTCTTGGCTGAAAATGTAAATGCAGAAGTTGTAACGAGCGAAACATCCTCAACAGATAGATCACAGATTTTGCACGATTTAGAGTATGGTGACGTTCAAGTAGTTGTGAATGTAGCTGTTTTAACTGAGGGGTTTGATGCTCCACCAGTATCGTGCATTGTGCTGACAAGGCCATGTTCTTACAAATCCACAATGGTTCAGATGATTGGCAGAGGTTTGAGGATCATTGATCCAGAACTATATCCTAATATGATTAAAAAAGACTGTGTTGTTTTAGACTTTGGAACAAGCATTATGACACATGGCGTTTTAGACGAAGGCGTTAATCTTGATGGTGGTGAGGAAAACGGTGAGGGATTAGCTCCTACAAAAGAATGTTCTAACTGTGGCTGGGTTATCCCTCAGAACTCGCGTGTATGTCCAAACTGTGGTCATGCGTTCGAGAGTCAAGATAAATCTGAGTTACATGACTTTGAGCTCACTGAGTTTGATCTTATGAAACTGTCTCCGTTTAGGTGGATTGACATATTTGGTAACGGTTCATGCATGATGGCTACTGGATTTGACGGATTTGGAATAGTTGCTACTATAGGTGATAACTCAATAGGGCTTGTAAAGGCTCAAAACAAGCGACTGAAGGCTGTTGCCATTGGTGGTAAGGTACAGGCTACATCTGCCGCTGATGACTTTCTAAGGGAAGTTGAGAGCAGTAAGGCCGCTAACAAGAGTAAGAGATGGTTAAATGACAGGGCTACGCCAAAACAAATGGAACTTTTAAGAAAGAATAATGTTGAAATTAGCTTCATGGATTTTTCATGGACAAAATATAAAGCGGCATGTTGGTTAAATTATTTGTGGAATAAAGATGGAATCGATAAAATGGTTAAGGAAATGGGTTATGCTGAGAAATGATCTTTTAAATTCAGCTAAAGAAAAGATTAATGTTGACCGAGCTGATGTCTATGGAGACGCTAAGTTAAATCATAAGAGAATAGCAGATGGATGGAACGTCATTATAAACTCTGTTGATGGAGACATTAATGAAGGTCATGTGGCTTTAATGATGGATTGGGTTAAAACATCCCGGTTATTATCGTCAATGGATCATAAAGACAGTTGGGAAGATAAGATTGGTTACTCTGCTTTAGGCGGTGAGTTTATGGTCAAGGAAGACGATAATGCCGAGAGTTAAGCTAAACTTTTTTTTGGTAAGCGAAAGTGATGAAGGTGAGATATTCACAGATCAGTTTAAAATGATTTGTTTTGTAAAAAATCCTAATGATGACATGGAATGTTTTGATCGTGTAGATGAAGTTGTTATAGAACATATAGGACTTTGCGAAAATACTGTTATCTTTGGCGGTTGCTTTTATTCTTCTAAACCAGATCTTGATCCAAAATATTGGGATATGATTACGTTTAAAGATAGAAATATACATAATAAATATAGTGATAGAGATTATCATCATCTTATTAACTTATATACACCTGATGAATTTATTAATAAATTTAAGTTATTTCCTAAAACAAAATTTATTAACCAAAGCAAAAAAAACTTACATTAAAGGGGGAGCATGACAGATATATTTTTAGAAAAACCAGATCCATTTAAGGAATTAACATTCGTATTTGGAACATTTGGGTGGGAAACAAGACTTTGCGATTTATCAAAACAACAAGTAGAAGTTTTAATATTCGCATTACAACAGGCAAAACTAATCGAAGAAGGAATTTCCATTGATCAACTTGAAGAGAACTACTTTAAGTCAACAGGAAGTTGGCCCTCAACCAGCGTCCCGTTCTAAAGATTTAGCAAATCAAATAGGACAATTTGTAGACAAAAAGATAGTTGAAAATAATAAAAAAATACCGAGCAGAAAATACATAGGCGCATCTTCTATTGGTGAGGAGTGCAGTAGAAAAATACAGTATAGGTTTATGAACTATCCCTCTGATCCAGAAAGAGAATTTAGCGCACAAACCTTGCGTATCTTTCAGTTTGGACATGAGATTGAGGATTATGCGGCGAAATGGTTGCGTGATGCAGATTTTGATTTAAAGACAGAGGATAAGTTAGGAAAGCAGTTTGGGTTCTCAATAGCAGAAGACCAAATAAAAGGTCATATAGATGGCGTTTTAGTTTCCGGGCCAGTTGCTATGGATTATCCTGCATTGTGGGAGAATAAATCGGCAAATGATCGTAAGTTTAAAGAGTTTGTAAGACACGGTGTTGCAAAGACAAACAAGGTATATGCAACGCAAATAGCTCTGTATCAAGCTTACATGGATCTATCAGATAACGATTGTTTGTTTACAGTTGTTAATAAAAATACGAGTGAAATATATTATGAGTTAGTTCCGTTTGACAAAAAACTTGCTCAAGAGGCAAGCGATAAAGCGGTAGACATCTTGACTAGTATAAAAGCAAATGACATTCTACCTCGCATAGCACAAAGCAGAGATTTCTTTTTATGCAAATTCTGCGAATATCAAGACTCGTGTTGGGGAGAATAATTAAGATGAAAAAAGTGGAGGGTGAAATGTCGGTAAACACCACCCTCCTAGATTAAAATGAACTTTATGTGGTGGGTACAGAATAATGGCAGTAATAAGACTTAGCAATACTAAATCCAGTAATTTAGCAGAAGAAATCAGTGACAAAGTGCCTCGGAGCGTACAGTTGCAAGCACTGGTAAATACATATCCAAACGGTGTAATCCGTGGAACACAATTTGAGATAGGATCGTTAAACGGTGAAGTAGGTAAATCTCTTAAAATATCAGTCGATGTAAACCGTGCAGACTTTATGCAAGGCATGGATTTCAATACAAACGAGGGTATTGGAGGCATTGCAAAGATTATGATGGAGGGTCGAGGTATGACTCTCAGAGATGTTACAGAATATTTCAGTGATTACTTGGATGGAAAAGAACGTACCAGACCACCAGAAAACCCAATAAAACCAAACTTAGATGCACCAGAGCCAACAAGAGCAAAGGTTCAGATAGATATTAATACTCCCTTTGACGGTGAGCATTTCTATGTGTCTGAAGATGGTGAAATCATTTGTTCTGTCCGTAGATACCTTATTAGAGATAACTCTGGTGAGATTATGCGAGGATCGGATGGCAAGTCTAAAAAAGAATTTAGGCAGTTCTCTGGCAAAAGCACGTTTCCTAAAATGCCAGAGACACGTCCTTTGTATAACATTCCAGACATTCTGGAAGCAGAGCGCGTTATCTGGGTCGAAGGCGAGAAGTGTGCAGATGATCTAAAAGCTATGGGCTATACAGCAACCTGTAACTTAGGGGGTGCAGGCATGTTGTCTGTTAAGTCAGCTCCAAGCTATGACTTCTCTCCATTGCAGGGCAAACAGGTCATTATATGGCCTGACAATGATAGCGCAGGCATAAAGATCGCAAAATTAGTGCAGGATTTATCCTCCAAGGCAGGGGCTACATCCGTAACAATGCTGTCGCCACCTAGAGGTAAGCCTGAGAAGTGGGATGTTTCTGACGCAATCACAGAAGGTTTTGACATTAATAAGTTCTTAAATGAACCACAGCACAAGACTAAACAAAACATTTCTCTCAAAGATAAGAGTTTATTGGTATCAGAAATGTTTGTCGGTAGGGCGCCGGAACAAAAGTTTTTGATTGCAGACACGATCCCCTTGGGCGTTCCTGTTGTTTTTGCGGCGGCTGGTGACAGTGGTAAAGGTATGATGACACTTGATCTCGCTATGAAAGTAGCATCAGGGGAATCAATGCAGAACTCTTTTGGCGGTCTAGTGGCTAATCACGGTAATGTTGTCGTTATGACAGCGGAAGACGATAAAGATGAACTACACAGACGTATTGAGAGATTAGATCCCAGAGGTAAACGATTTGAGTATGAACATGATCTTAGAATTTTGCCATTGCCAAACTTAGGTGGTGTATTCCCAATGATGCAGAGAATAGATAATTCGTATGTCATGGGCTCAGATTTTGAAAGGCTGTATGAACAGATATTAGAAATTGATAACTTAGCTCTTTTTGTTGCCGATCCAATGGCATCGTTTGTTCATGCAGACATAAACGCTGATCCTGCGGCAGGGGCCGCTTTCATGGGTATGCTTGCACAGCTATCCACAGAAACAGGTGCAACAGTCATGGTTAATCACCATATGGCTAAAATTAGAGAGAATGAGCCCATTAAAACGCCAGAACAGGCGCGTAACCTTATTCGAGGTACATCAGCTATTGTAGACGGCGTTAGGTCTGCGTTCTCCGTATGGCAAGTGGACGAAAGGATCGGTCGTGAACGCTGTAAAGATTTGAACATAACATATACACGAAACACCGTATTCGATGGTGGTGTGGTCAAATCAAACGGGCCTGCTAATCGTGATATACGTCACTTTATTCGGAATCAAAACACAGGTTTACTTGAGGATAGATCACAAGATATTCGTAACTTAGCTCTCTCGCCAACCCTACGTTTAAGACAAGATAATTTATACCAGCTTATCGACATGTGTGAGCGAAACGGTGAAGCATTAACTAAAGACGGTAAATATAATGGGGTTCGTGCGCGTTTAGAAACAATGCAACCTATAGAACCATTTGTAATAGATTTACAAAAAGAAGATAACGGTAGTACCACAATGAAAAACACCATTAAAGCACTTGAACAAGCTGGTAGAGTAAAATCATATAAGTTTACGGAATTAGGGCCAACTTATTGGCTCGGAACTGTGACTGGGCCAATGGCAAATGGAACATATGTGGCGACTACTGCAAGAGATAATCTCTAAAAAAATGCAGAGTTAGTGTTGACGTGTACTACGTTATATAGTAAATTATGGGAAGAAAGGAGTACGTTATGTTTAAAGTATTCAGAAAAAAAGAAGAAAAACCGACATTAAAAGAAGCACAAGAATATGTCGGGGGGTTAGTTGAAATAGTTCACTGTCCAGCTAAGCCTGATTCTCAGCTTCTAGTTAATGAGGAAGGCTTGCTCTTAGGTCTACCTTGGAACGATGTTGCTACAGAAATGGCTCAAACGGGTATCGTCGGGAACGCTATTTTCTTAGAAGGCGATGCTAGGTGGGATTAGTACTTGATTAAAGCAAATAATGTGGTACTATGAACTTACTTCATAATAACTGCCTTTTCCGACTACAATCGGAAAAACTAATTCGGCGAGCTTGTCATTGGGCTCGCCGTTTTTTTTGGCTGCTGGTATTAAGTCGAAGAATTGTTCGGGTTTATTATACCAGGGCGCTGACAACCAGGCAAGCAGATCCAGGGAACTTCTGTCTCCTGGTATCTTCCCGTTGCATTCCCGCTGCCTGGGACAACAACCCGAACAATTGTTCGTTCTCTTCACCGAACCTGGGCCATCGGGCCATCGGGGTTCGGGCTTCGGGGTTTCGGGATCGGGGATCGGGATATATGTATATATACCCTTATTTATATACATATTATCTATAATTTTTTTCTTTTTTTTTAGATTTTTTTGGCAAAAATAAACCGAATAATTTGGGATTTTATGGGATTATTTACTTGTGATTATATAAAATATTTTGTATTCTTAGGTATAAACAAAAAAAGATAGTGAGAAAATTATGTTAGATTTTACAATAGACCTACCAACCGATGAAATAGAAAATCTATTTTCTAATTTTGACGATGACCATATGGCAATACCTAGTTTGTCACTAGGTCAAAATCCTAAAAGCCATAATGAAAAATTTCATGATGATATGTTAGACTTTATCGCCGATGAAAAACCACCGTCAAAAAATATTAAGAATTGGGTTAGCGGAATGAGAATGAGCGGTAAACAACGTCGTAATGAAAAGATTATAGAACGCCGCGCAAAATATGCGCATAGGGATAACCCAACCCACCAATGGCTAAACATGAAGCAATTACAGCAATTAATAAATCAATAAAAAAAGAGAGTGAGAAAATTATGACCTTAACAGACGGAATAGAAATAGAAACATTCGGCGTTTCAGTTGGTACTGTACAACGTGCATTAAATGACAATGGCATAAAAGGCTGTTTAGTAAAGCCTGATGGAACGCCTAGTGTGGACGCCGAAATAGTATTGCCACCGATAGCATTATGCCAAGTTGGTAAAGAATATCTCGAAAGTGTTTGCAGAGTATTGAGTGATATAGGTTGCCGCATTAATCAATCATGTGGTTTACATGTCCACATAGGCAACGCGCCATTAGCTGATACAACTCACGCGGCACGTTTTACAGGTGATAGTATTTTGCATACTGAACGTACTAGCCGTTTCTTATCCGAGCATGGCGAGCCTTTTGACTTCACAATAGTTAAAGATTTGTTTGTGCGTTGGGAGCGTCAACAGGATATTATCAATACAATGTTTCCCAGATCTCGCACCAATAATAGGTATTGTAAACCATTGAACGCCACCAAAATTGAAAACGCTAATACTATTAGTGAATTAAATCATGGCAAGTTTTACGCTATTAATCTTGATACATGGCGCAATGGCACCATTGAATTTAGACAGCATAGCGGCACGATAGAGGCCGATAAAATATGGCGTTGGTTACAATTTCTAGACAATTTTGTTAATTGGACAATTGAAGCTAGGGTCGAGCATGGCAATAGATCCACTACAGTTGAAACGCCAACAGCGCCATTTCGCAATGGTTCAAGAGTTGGCGTTCAATATACTATGATGCGCACCGAAAACGGCGTATCAACTCGAGAAATTATGGACGCGACAGGTTGCAGCGAACAACGCGTTCGCGCCGCCGTTTCTGAAATTAGAAATCGAGTAGGTGATGCCGCCGTTGTTACTCATACTCAACAATCCAACGGCGCGTCATATGGCAGTGGCACCGACCATACGCGTTATCAAGTTTTACAAACTATTGAGAGTGAAACAAACGGCGTGACATTACTTCCCGAAAATAGAATTGGCATACCAAGTATTTGGGCAGGCTTAGACGATAGCGAATTTGAGCATTGGCAAAATAGAATATCCGCGCTGCGATAGGGCAGCGCATAAAATTAAGAGCGGGCATTGCCCGCTTTTTTTTTGCAAGGTACCCTAAGCGTTTTTTACAATTGTTCGGGTTATCGGGAGTATGGGGCATAGTCCCCCCCTTTTTTGTGTTTGTGTCGGACTTGTTCTCTACACTAAGTTTTCCACCAACAGCCACCTGGAAAAAACTTTTAGGTACCCTATAGACATTAGGACTCCCCCATAAAGGGGGGTGTCCATGTCTGTCTTTAGCCAGGTACCCTACCCCCTTGACAGGTACCCTAGATTGTCCCATAAAGTACCAAACACCAGTATAAGGAAGTGGGATGAAGGTAATAGCGTGGTGGAGTGCGGGTGTTACGAGTGCTGTGGCGACTAAGTTGGCTATTGACGAGCATGGTTTAGACAATGTTGAGCCGATTTACTTTGCGATTGACAGTGCGCATTCTGACAATGTTAGGTTTAAGGCTGAGTGTGAGGATTGGTATGGCAAGGAGATCAGGGTTGCGAGATCTCCTGCGCGGTATAGGGATCAGTTTGATGTTATTTTGAAGGACAGGTATGTGAATGGTCCTGGGGGTGCGCGGTGTACGACTATTTTGAAGAAGCGAGTGAGGCAGAAGATAGAGGATAATGAGGAGTATAGTGCTCAAGTTTTTGGATTTGAGTATACGAAGAAGGAGGTTAACAGGGCGATACGGTTTCAGGAGCAATATCCGATTGCGAGGCCATTATTTCCGTTGATTGAGCAGAGGATGAACAAGGGCGAGTGTTTGTATTATTTGGAGAAGCAGGGGATAAGGCGTCCTAGAATGTATGAATTGGGTTATGGGAACAACAATTGCATTGGGTGTGTTAAGGGTGGCATGGGGTATTGGAATAAGATTCGCAGGGATTTTCCTGATGCGTTTGTTAAGATGGCTTCGGCGGAGCGTGAGATAGGTAGAAGTTGCATAAAGAGCACGTTTTTGGATGAATTGGACCCTATGGCGGGTCGTGAGCAGCAGATGATTATGCCTGATTGCGGTAATTTTTGTGAGATTGAGTTTAGCGATGTTTTACATCCGAGGTTGGAAGAGATTTACCAAGAGCCTGTACAGCTTAGGTTGATATAGTATGCCTAGATATAGATTAAATTATTGTGAAGTTCTTGAGTTTGAGGCGCAGTCTGCGGGTGAGGTTGTGCCGTTTATTGCTGTGAGTCATATGATGGGCGGCGAGAGCGAGTTAAAGTTTGTTCGTAGGTTAGCGATTGAGATGTGCGAGTATAACGGCAAGAATTATTGTTATTCTAATAGGCATAGGTTGGCTAGGAGCATGATTAGGAATGGGTTATTGGAGTGTGTTGATTAAATTTTAAGTTACTGTTAGGATGCGAATTAAGTTTTATAGGAGAATTTACGCATGGTAGCAGTAAAAACTGGATTCACTCCCCCACCTATGCCTGGAATGCCTGCTCCGATGCAGCCGATGGGCGGAATGCCACCGATGCCACCGATGGGTGGTGGTGCTCTTGCGCCGAATCCGTTTGCGCCCTTACCTCCGATGCCGTTAGCGGGTATGCCGCCACCTCCGATGATGCAGCCTCCTATGCAGCCACCGATGGCGCGACCTCCTATGCCACAACAGGTTCCGCAACAGCAACAGCAGGGTTCAAATGCTAATCGTCGCCGTAAATTTGGTGATTCATTAGAGGGCATGTTGGGTAGGAATCAGGGTTTAGGTGCGACTGCGCAACGACAGCGACCTTTACCGATGCCACCTCAGATGATGCCGCAACAGCGTATGGTTGCGCCTGGAACGCCTATGATGAGAACGCCTACACCGCGTCCTATGGAGATGGGTGGCGAGGTTGATATTTTTGGGTATGAGGATGGCGGTTCGGTTCAATATTTTGATGAAGGTGGTCATGCTCATCCACATTCAGATGTGGCTAACAGTTATATAGAAAATATGCTTGCGGGAAGGGATGATTTAACTCCTTTAGAGAAGCTTGATTTTGCAAATACTTTAGCGGCAGACTTTGGAGTTGAAGGCGGCGTGGGTCATACAGCGGCTATCAATAACGTTTTAGACATTGCTTTAGATATAAATGCAGGACTAACCGATCAACAAATGTTGGATTATTTAACTGCTGCGGGGGATGCTTCAGGAACGTATGAAACAGGTTTAATTAACTCCTTAACAAGTAATATAAGCGCGGCGGCTCCTGCTCCCGCTCCTGCCCCTGCTCCTGAACCTGAACTTAATTCACAGCCTGCTCCTGAACCCGTACTATCACAAATACCTCCTGATCCACCTGCTGCGCCCGTTGCTCAACCTTATGATCCAGATAGAACTATAGCAGTAGGTAGTAATTCAGATATAGATGACGCTTTTAATTCAGGTGATGTTGTTCTTAAAGATGTTACTATAAAAGACGGTATATACATGATGCCAGATGGTGTAACACCTTTAACATATGCAGCAGGATCACCTATGCCTACTGCTGCCTCTACTCCTGCCCCTGCCACTGCCACTACTGGTATTAATGCGGGTCCAGGCACTGCGGTTGGTGCGCCTGCTAATTTTGGCACTGGTGCTTATACACCTTCTCCTGTTGATCCGAGTGAGATTAACGCGATTGATTACACTAAGTTAACGGGTGATATTGGTAATTTTTCAGGGACTCCAGAGAGTAGTGCTCTTTTTGGTCCTAAGATTAACATTCCGCAGAGTGTTTCTCAGTATTACACTGATCCTACGACGGGTGGATTAACGACTACTTACGGCCCTGAGATGGTTGCTACGAGTCCGATTGGTGCAATTAAGTTACCTGCAAGACCTGTTGATATTGATATTTTTGATTTTTTGAGTTCACCGACATATGGGACGATGTATTCTGGATCTGGCGAGACTCGTGAGACATGTGCTGCGAAGGGTATGGGATATAATTCCATATTGAAGGTTTGTGTTCCTATGTCTGGAGATGCTTCATATGGCACTGGTTCGGAGCTTAACACTGGATTTTTGAGTGCTCCTCAACCTATGGCTATGGGCGGCGCTGTTCCGAGACAGACTAACATTGCGGGTCAGCCACATATGTTATCTTACATTAATCAGGATGAAGAAGCGTTATTGCGTAGCTTTGGCGGTTCTGGGATTGCGGGTCCAGGGGGCATACCGAGTTATCCACCGTCTGAGTACAGTGCGGGTCAAGGATCTGGATATACTACTGGTACGGGTTCGAGTAATTTTGACAGTGGTTATACTTCCTCTGCTGCTAAGAGAAGAAAAAAGAAGCAGAAACAACAACAGCTTGCGGCTGAAAAAGCGGCAGCGATACAGCAGATAAAGGATGCGGAGGCTGCGGCATTAGCGGCACAGCAAACGCCATCTGGAAAGATGGATTTTGGCGATGAGGATTACACGCCTACGTCTGCTGCGTTAAATCAACAAATTAGCGCGGGAGGCGGTACTAACATAACAAGTGATACGTCCAATGTTAATTTTGGCACAACAAGTAGTGGTAAGGATTATGACACTGCTGCGCAGGCGGATACGGATGTATCAGGCGCTGAGTACGTTGCTTTAACGAGCGGTTCTCCTGCTCCTGTCACAGGTGGTGATGTAGATATTTTCACACCTACCCTTGGTTCGGAAGAGGTAACAACAACTTACACAGATATGTTGGGCAATACGCATAGTAGTGCGGCGGATAGAGATAAAGCTAACTTAGGTATTCAGCAGCAGATGTACGGCTCTGGAAACCAAGCTGCTAGAAATGTTCAACAAGAACTTTATAAACAATATGCTGAACGTTTTCCTGAAGGTAAGCGGATGGAGGGTGATAGTGAAAAGCTTGGTCAAATGGCGGCTGATGCTTATCTCGAATACGCTCCTCAAATAAATGAGTTGTTAGGTCCACAAGGGTTGCCTAATCAGCCATTTAATCTTCCGTTTAGTTTTAGCGGAATAGAGGGCATAACACCTAGAGGATCTGAGGATAGTCCAGATCAAAGTTCACAAGTTGATGTTGATCAATCTGGTGTTGGTCTTCCTTCTGGTTTAATTCTTCCTTCTGAGCAAGACATTGGTTTAGGGCCAAGTGGTACTGGTAATCAATTTAATCTTCCTACAGGCGGTCCAGGCACTTTTGGTTCTACTGGCTTGCCCCCTGCTCCACCAAGCCCTGCTCCAGATTTCGTAACAGGCACTTCTGGCGGAGGCTCATCCACAGATCCTGATCAATTCCCTGTAGAGAAAATACAGTCTATGTTTCCACCGAAAGACGATAAAGACAAAGACAAGCCAACAAAACAGATAACCGAATATACGGACAAAGATGGTAATACGACTGTAGATAATCCTAAAACCCCACAAAACGAGGCAATGTTGGCTCAATTGGGTTTGACAGAATCTCTTGCTTCAGGTCGTGACATTCAAACTCCTAACGCTGCTGAATCTGCCTTTTTGATGGAGGCTTTGGGTCAGATGGAGTTTAACGATGATGGTAAGTTAGTTGGTGCAAATCCAAATTTTCTTGAGCAAGTTTTTGGTAAGATAATTAAAAATTTAACATTTAACATGTATGATCCTAATGACCCTCAAAAGGGAGAGGATGCCAAGGCTATCTTAGATGCTTATCAAAAAACTGGTAAGTTTGTTTATGACGGCAAAGAGATGAGCCTTGAAGATTTAACAAATAGGTATAGCGGTAAAAAGGGCGATCCAGATTACAAAAACCTACAGGCAGGTCTTGAGCCTGCCGTAATTGGTGTTAAGGGCGCAGATGGTTCAACCGTTGGCTTTGATGATGGCACAGGTTTTAGAAACATCATGGGCGATTACAACCCTGTTTATAGTGAAGATGGTCAGGTATTTTCAGGCGGCAGTGATACACAAAACATCCTAACTGGCTCTACAGATGTATTTGGAGGCAACACAAACACGGGTAATACCGCTACTGAGATCACAACTGGTGGCGGCGATGATGATACCACAGACGGTCCAGATTTAGGTCACACCGTTGATGAAGATGGCAACAAAGTCTGTAATACTGAGGGCTATGTTTACAACCCTGAGACAAAGATATGTGAGCCTAAAAAAGAAACAGATGACGATGATAAAGATCTAACAATAGATGTTGTCAGAGGAGAAGACTTTGACAATGTTCTGAAGCGAGTTGTCGTGGCTGCGCCAGATGTTGCACCTATATCTGCGAATGTTCAGCCTATGCAAGAGGGTGGCATGGCAGGATTAAATCGCGCTGCGGATAATTTTTTGCAGGCTCTCGCGGGGTAACTTATGAATGAGCTTAGTGACTTTACTAAGTATCTGACTGACGAAGAGTTAGCGAAAGTCGCTCCCATGTTGGAGCGGCTTAAAACATTAGATAACAGGACAGAGAAGCACGATAACTTTATGAGTTTCGTGAAGCATGTTTGGCCTCAGTTTATTGAGGGTAGGCATCATAAAATATACGCTGAGAAGCTGCAAGCAGTAGCAGATGGCAAGCTAAAGCGGTTGATTATTAATATGCCGCCACGACATACGAAGTCTGAGTTTGCGAGTTATTTATTTCCCACATGGCTTATGGGGAGAAAGCCAGATCTAAAGATTATTCAGGCAACGCACACAGCGGAGCTTGCTGTTGGTTTTGGTAGAAAGGTTAAGAACCTTATAGATAGCGAGGATTTTAGAGATGTCTTTCCTAATGTCAGTCTTGCGACAGACGCTAAAGCGTCTGGTCGATGGAGTACGAATGGTGGTGGTGAATACTACGCTGTGGGTGTGGGCGGCGCTCTCGCGGGTCGCGGCGCTGATTTGGCGATTATTGACGATCCCGTTTCGGAACAGGATGCGTTAAGCGTTAGCGCATTAGATAATATCTACGAGTGGTATACTTCTGGTCCTAGACAGCGTTTGCAGCCTGGGGGCGCGATTATCATTGTGATGACGCGATGGAGTATTCGTGACTTAACTGCAAAGGTTTTACAGAAGCAGAATGAAAAGGGTGCGGATAAGTGGGAGGTTGTAGAGTTTCCTGCGATCATGCCATCTGGCGATTCTTTATGGCCTGAGTTCTGGCCTTTGGATGAGTTAGAGGGCGTAAAGGCTTCTATTCCTGTAGGCAAGTGGAACTCGCAGTATATGCAGAACCCGACTGCTGAAGAGGGTGCGATTGTAAAGCGTGATTGGTGGAACTTGTGGGAGAAAGAAGACCCTCCTTTTTGCAGCTATATTATTCAAAGTTATGACACGGCGTTTAGCAAAAGCGATAGGGCAGACTACTCTGCGATTACAACTTGGGGTGTGTTTCATCACGAGGAGACAGGCGAGGATCATATTATTTTACTTGACGCTGTGCGTGGTAGATGGGAGTTTCCTGAGTTAAAAGAGGCTGCGCATGATTTATATACAGAGTTTGATCCTGATATGATTTTGATAGAGCAAAAGGGTTCTGGCATGCCGTTGACGCAAGAACTGCGAAGGATGGGTATACCTGTGACTCCTTTCACACCTGGGCGTGGTGCAGATAAGTTTACGAGAATGCATGCTTGCGCTCCTGTGTTTGAAAGCGGTATGGTTTGGGCACCAGAGACTAATTTTGCCGATGAGGTTATTGAGGAATGCGCTTCATTTCCAAATGGTGAACATGATGACTTGGCGGATTCGATGACTCAGGCTATACTACGTTTTAGACAGGGTGGTTTTATTACGACTCCAAGTGATTATGAGGACGATGATTTAATGTACTCTCGTAGGAAAAAGGAATATTACTGATGGCAGGAAAAGATAAAAAACAAAAGAGAAAAGAAAAAAGCCTTAGAAGAAAGGTTAAAAAAATACCTGAACCTGAAATAAAACAAGATCCTGATGTTCCTAGCTTTCCACAAGGCGGTGCCAATAGGGTAAGGGGTTCTGGTAGTCCTGCCGCGATTGACAGAGTTGGTTCTCCCACAGTAGGAACGGCAGCTTCTTTAAAAAACTTTTATGCAGATGTAGACATGAATGAAACAATTAAAAAACAATTGAAAGACATGGAGAGATCTGGAGTGAGTGGAATGAAAAACGGCGGCGCTGTTATGAATGGTCGCGGCCCCAAATTCAAAGGACAAACATAATGGCTAATAAAATTATCAAACCAAGGCCAAGGCCAGGTTCTGCAAATAAAATTACTAAAGAATCCTTAATAGGATCAATGACTGAATCTGATGTTTTAAGAGCAATCGAAGAAGGAAATGATTCTAAGGATATTGGGTCAGGTCCAAGTGGTGGTACTCGTGGTATGAATCCTCTTGATAATTACAGCAAAGAAGATCTAATGAAATTACTTGGGTCTTTAAGTGGAGTTGTTATGCCTGGGATGGGTAGGTCAGCCGCTAAAATTGCTAGAAGAATGCAACCACAAAAAATGGAAGCAGGCGGTGCTGCTCTTGTTGGCGGTCAGAAAAAGCTTGATAAAAATAAAGATGGAAAAATATCAGGTGCAGATTTTAGAATGATGGAAGAAGGCGGAGAAGCTAAAGTTAAAAAACGTAAAAAGAGTAAAGGAAATATGTGTCGTGGCGGTGGTGCCGCTCTTCGTGGCACTAAGTTTTCTGGAGTTAGATAATGAGCGATGTGACTTACAGCGTTGATATAGAAAAGTTAAAATCTGGTGTAAATCAGGTTTTCTTTGATTGCTGTGAGTCACAAAATATTGAGGTTGGGGCGGAGGATATCGAATGTGGCATCTCCCTGCCCATTGATGCAGGCGCTCCCAAAGTGTTACTGCTCCATGATGGTTGAGCGACTTTCGCTCCAACACCTAAAAGGGAAAGAAAATGGCTATTGAAAGAGATGTAGGTCCAGGCGGCGCTTTAGAGCAACAGATGCTTGAACAAGCTGAAGTGTTGGTTGAAGATGCGCTAGGTGAGAACCCTGGAGTTTTTAACTTTGACGATGGCTCCGCTATTGTTGGAGAATACACAGAAATGGAAGCAACGGTTGAAGCTGCTTTTGATTCTAATTTAGCAGACTTCATGGAAGATGGAGATCTTGGTCAAATATCAAATGGTTTGATTGGGAGCATTGACGATGATTTCTCATCTAGACAGGATTGGGAAGATACATACAAGCGTGGTCTAGATTACTTAGGAATGCAGAATGAAGAAAGAGTTGAGCCTTTTGAGGGTTCCTCTGGCGTTGTTCATCCCCTTTTGGCTGAAAGTGTTACACAATTTCAAGCACAGGCATACCGTGAGATGTTGCCTGCCACTGGTCCTGTTAGAACACAGGTAATTGGAGGACAAAATGAACAGCTTACGAAGCAAGCTGAACGTGTAAAAGACTACATGAATTACATGATTACCTATGAGATGGAAGAATATGACCCAGAAATGGATCAAATGTTGTTTTACCTTCCGATTGTAGGCTCAACATTCAAGAAAGTTTACTTTGATCCTCTAAAAGGTCGTGCAGTAAGCCAGTTTGTGCATGCTGAAGACCTAGTTGTGCCTTATGGAGCTACAGATTTAGCTACATGTCCTAGAATTACGCATGTAATTAAGATGGATTCTAACGAAGTAAGGAAGCTTCAGTTAGCAGGGTTCTATCGTGACGTTGATTTGCCCGACAATGGATCAAGTGGCGAAGAAATGTCAGAGGTTCAAGAGACAATTAACGAAATACAGGGTGTTCACCCTAGTAATGCGTCTGTTGAACTAACATTATACGAGGTTCACACCGATTTAGACCTCAAAGGCTTTGAAGACATGGGCAATGATGGCGCTCCTAGCGGCCTAAAACTGCCATATATCGTTACAATCGTGGAAGATACGGGCGAAGTCCTATCAATTCGTAGAAATTACGAAGAAATGGACACAATGATGCGGCGCAAGGACTATTTTGTGCATTATAAGTTCCTTCCAGGGCTAGGTTTCTATGGTCTTGGCCTTACGCACATGATTGGTGGCTTGGCACAAGCTTCTACCTCTATTTTACGCCAATTAATTGATGCGGGTACGCTTTCTAACTTACCTGCGGGATTTAAGGCTCGTGGGGCAAGGATTCGAGATGAAGACAACCCCCTACAGCCTGGAGAGTTCAGAGATATAGACGTTGCAGGCTCTGATATACGCTCTTCTTTGATGCCTTTGCCGTTTAAAGAGCCTTCAGGTACATTGTATAACCTTTTGGGTACTCTCGTGGACGCAGGGCGGCGTTTTGCGGCTATGGCAGACATGAAAATAGCCGAAATGGGCGGTGAAACGCCTGTTGGAACAACAATGGCTATTATGGAACGCGGCACAAAAGTTATGTCTGCGATCCATAAACGCATGCATTATTCGCAAAAAATTGAGTTTAAGCTGCTATCTAAGGTGTTCTCTGAAACCATTCAGGCGTATCCATATATGCCATCAACAGAAGTTGGCCCTGAGATATTCGCACAAGACTTTGATGCAAGGGTTGATGTTTTACCTGTAAGTGATCCTAACATCTTTTCTATGGCACAGCGCATTGCGCTTGCACAAACACAGTTGCAGTTAGTGCAATCAAACCCACAGATTCACGGTGGGCCACAAGGATTGTATCAAGCTTATCGTAAGATGTATGAGGCACTTGGCGTAAATAATATTGATGCTATTTTGCCAACACCTCCACAGCCACAGCCAATGAATGCGGCTATGGAGAATAAAATCTCTATTACTGGCGGTATGCCACAAGCATTTCCACAGCAAGATCATAAAGCGCATATGGAAACGCATTTAGCAATTATGTCTACGCCTGTTGTTCAAATGAACCCACAAGCTATGGCAACGCTCCAAGGACATATTCAAGAACACATTGGTATGTTGGCAGAACAACAAGCACAGCAAATGGTCATGGAACAAGCGGGTCCAGAGGTTCAACAAAATCCAGAGGCTATGCAGATGTTACAGCCTGCAATTGAGCGTCAAGCTGCAATGATTATCGCTGATCTTACGGAAGAATTTACTCAAACTGTTGAGCCTGTGAGTGAAGGAACAGATCCTCTTGTTGCAATTAGGCAACAGGAGCTACAGTTAAAAGCAACAGACATGCAGCGTAAATCTACAGAGTTTGAAGCCAAACAAGAACTAGAGCGTGAGAAAGAAATGGCTGACGCTAGTTTGGCTACAGAAAGGCTAAACCTACAACAAGATGCTTTAGCCGATAAAACAAGAGTCGCAGAAGATCGTATTCAAACACAAAGGGATATTGCGGCTATTAATGCGCAAATGAAAGGAGTCAGACAATGACCAGTAGTGTAAGGGCTAAAATGGCTCAAGTTGAAAAAGAAAAGAAGGTAGCTAGAAGAGAGGCGATTGCTAATCCAGAAGTAGCTACAGAAATGGTTCGTGCTCGTAGCGATAAAGGACATTATATAGCAGATGACCCAAGCACCCCAGAAAACGAAGCGTGGGTTGAGAAGCCCAAAAAGAAGGCTGCTCCCAAAAAGAAAGCCCCTGCAAAAAAGAAAACCGCAAGCAAAAGCTAGTGGCGGCATAACAAAACGCTTCAGCAAAATTGCTAGACCCCAAAGATTTCAGGGTATTTTCTAAAACTCTGGGATAAATACTTGTATTCTCCGATGGATTGTATAATGTCCTAGTATGGAGATCACATGGACGCACTAAATCTAGCCGAATACCTCTATAAAAAGTTACGTCAACGCCGTGATGACATACAGGTGTCTTTAGGCACAGGTAACATTGGTTCATTCGATGATTACAAGTATGCGGTTGGACAGGTTAAAGGTTTGACGTTCATGGAAGAAGAAATCAAAACAGCAATGAAAAATATTGAGCTATCAGATGAATAAAAAACTGTATGTGCCTGAAAGTATGGCAAGAAAACCAAAAGACATGGAAAATATTTCTACGCCTATAAAGACTGCTTTTGGAAAAGATAAAGAAAAAAGCAAGAACGAAAATGACCCTTCTGAAATGGAAACTTCAGTATTAGAGAGACTTCCGCAGCCAACTGGATATAGAATTTTAATAATTCCTTATTATCCAAGTGAGAAAACCAAAGGCGGTGTTTATGTCCCTGATGCAGTTAGAGATAGAGAAGCTTTTGCAACAGTAGCAGCTTATGTCGTAAAACTAGGCCCAGATGCATACCAAGACTCCCAGAAATTCCCAACTGGTTCGTGGTGTTCTGAAAAAGATTGGGTTCTTATAGGAAGATATGCGGGAAATAGGTTTAAAGTGGAAGGACTTGAGGTTCGTATTATAAATGACGATAATATTATAGCCACAATACTTGACCCCAAAGACATTTCGTATGTATAAGATAACAGAGGAGCATTTTTGCTATGCAAGCAGAAGCACAAGAACAAGAAGTTGAAGAAGTAACATCCGTAGAAATAGAGGATGATTCAGAGGTTATTGAAGAGTCTTCTGAAGAACAGCAGGCATCCTCTGATGAAGATTCTGATGATGAGCAAGAGCTTAGAGATTATGAATCTCCAAATAAAAAGAAAAAAGACCCACAGCGTAGAATTAAACATTTAACTGCATTAAGAAAAAAGGCTGAAGAAGAAGCAGCCGCCGCAGTAGAGTATGCGCAGCAAGTCAAAGCTCAAAATGATGAGTATAAAAAACGTCTTTCAACCTTAGACAAGGGATATATGTCTGAGTACGAAGGAAGAGTTACAACACAAGAAGCCCAAGCAAAACGTGCATTAGCAGAAGCACATGAAGCAGGCGATTATGAAAAATTAGCAGATGCTCAATCGGCAATATCACAAATTGCTATTGAAAAGGAGCGTCTTCGTTTACAGAAACAACGTTCTGAACAGCAAGCTCAAGAGTATGCTGCTCAACAAGAACAGGTGCAACAGCAACCCCGTCAACAAGCCCCTCAACCACAGCGTGACCCAAAGCTAGAGTCATGGTTAGAAAAAAATAAGTGGTTTGGTCAAGATAAGGTTATGACAGGTGCTGCAAGAGCAATTCACGAAACGTTAGTTGCGGAAGAGGGATATGCCCCTACAACCGATGAATATTATTCAGAAATTGATCGGCGCATGCGTTCTGAAATGCCTAATAAGTTTGCAAGTGGCAAGAAAAACGTCCAATCTGTCACTCCTTCGGGGAACGGTAGTCGTTCACTGGTAAATGGACGGAAAAAGCAAGTGGATCTAAACCCTGGTCAAGTCGCATTGGCTAGTAAATTAGGTATACCCTTGGAAAAATACGCACAAGAAGTGCAAAAACTAGCGAATCGGAGAGACTAATGGCGGATCGTACCCCACGAGAAGTAGACACTCGGCAAAGCCAAGAACGTAAAGTTTGGAGGCCAGGAACAGCCTTAGAAGCTCCAGAACCACCTTTAGGGTATAAGCATCGTTGGATTCGAGAATCCGTGATGGAATTTGATGACAAAACTAACGTCCATAAAAGACGGCAAGAAGGATATGAACTCGTTCGTGCAGAAGAGTATCCAGAGTATGCAGGTCCAGTTGTAGATGAAGGAAGAAACGCAGGCATCATAGGTGTTGGCGGTTTGGTTCTTGCTCGTATACCTACTGAACTAACAAATCAACGCAATCAGCATTACCAGAAGACTACACAAAATCAGATGGAAGCTGTTGATCGTGATTGGATGCGCGAAAATAACCCTGCGATGCCAAAAATGGCACCACAACGTAAATCAAGCGTGAGTTTTGGCTCACGACCTAAAACTGATGGAGATTAAAGATGGCGAATTTAGACGCACCTTTTGGCCTTCGTCCTGCTCGTACAAGTATAAGCTCTCAACAGCAAAATCGTTACCGAATTGCTGCAAACTATAACACCTCTATTTTTCAAGGTGATCTAGTTGCAATGGTAACTGGTGGCGGTATTCAGAGAGTTGCGGCAGGTGGTTCAGGATTTATTCTAGGCGTTTTTAACGGCTGTGAATTTACTGATCCTACTACAGGAAAGCCAACATTTTCAAACCACTATCCTGCAAGCACAAATGCGGCTGATATCATGGCTAACGTGATTGATGATCCAAATGCAGTGTTTGAAATCCAAGCTGATGCTGCATTTCCAGTAACAGACTTGGCAGGTAACTACGATATTCTAGCAACAGCAGGAGATACCACATCTGGTACTTCTCGCATTGAGCTAGAAGTAGGAACTGCGGATAGTACGGTAGCAACCCTACCACTAAAAGCAATCGACATTTCTCAAGATCCTGAGAATAGCGATGCATCATCGGCAAATACAAACGTAATTGTCAAAATTAACAACCACCTGTTCAGTGCAGGCACTGCGGGTCTAGCATAAGGAGACTGAGTTATGGCTATTTCAAGATCACAGCTCGTTAAAGAGCTAGAACCTGGACTTAACGCTTTGTTTGGTATGGAATATGACCGTTACGAAGGTGAACATGCAGAAATTTATGACACAGAGGCATCTGATCGTGCTTTTGAAGAAGAAGTTATGCTTGTTGGCTTTGGTAATGCCCCAACCAAAAGCGAAGGTGCGGGCGTTCAGTTTGATAATGCAAATGAAGCGTATACTGCTCGTTATTCACACGAAACAGTTGCACTTGCATTCGCACTAACTGAAGAAGCTGTTGAAGACAATTTGTATGACCGCCTTGGTGCTCGTTATACAAAGGCATTAGCCCGTTCAATGGCACACACAAAGCAAGTGAAAGCTGCTGCAACGCTTAATAATGCGTTTGATGCAAACTTCACGGGTGGTGACGGTGTTGAACTTTGTTCAGCAGTTCACCCACTATCAGGCGGAGGCACATTTCGTAATGAGCCTGCGACTGCTGCTGACCTCAACGAAACTTCACTTGAGAATGCTCTTATTGACATCTCAACGTTCGTTGATGAACGTAATATGATTGTCGCAATGCGTGGCACTAAGATGATTATTCCACCACAACTGCAATTCGTTGCAGATCGTTTGTTGGAATCAACTCTTCGTGTTGGTACTGCTGACAATGATGTTAATGCAATCCGTAACATGGGTATGTTACCAGAAGGTTACACTGTTAACCATTTCTTGACAGACCCAGATGCGTTCTTCATTAAAACAGATGCTCCAAATGGCTTTAAGCACTTTGAGCGTTCTCCAATGAGAACAAATATGGAAGCAGATTTTGATACAGGAAACATGAGATTCAAGGCTCGTGAGCGTTATAGCTTTGGCTTTAGCGACCCACGTTGCGTATTTGGTTCCCCTGGAGCATAATTTGTGCTAACATAGAGTATAAGCATTTTTCATGTTTTGCTCCTTAAACTTAGAGGCGGCGCGAGTCGCCTCTTTCTTTTTGTTAAATATGTGGTATTGTGTGTTTATCCCTGACAGCGGCATTGGGCGGCTGACACAACCCAAGACAGGAGATCAACATGGGTACAACAACTTTTTCTGGTCCTATTAAAGCGGGAACCATCAAAGAAACTACGGGTACAACTCTCGGTTCAGATATCAAAAACACTGGTCAAGTCGTTATGGCTCAGACATTTTCAGTAGATTTATCTGGTGGAGCAGTGGCTGCACAAGTTACTAACGTTGTAATTCCTGCAAATTCTCAAATTATTGACTGCGTTATTGATATTATTACAGCGGCTAATGCTTCAACAAACTTGAGTGTTGGTGATACTGTAGGTGGTGCTGCAACTATTTTGAACACATTTGCAAGTGGAACAGACGCGGGACGTAAATATCCAACTACACAAGCAGGTGCGGCGTTAGCATGGCAAGACACAGGTACAGCGGATATTCGTTTGACTGTCACTGGTTCTGCTGCAACAAATGCGGGTTTAGTTCGTTTTACAATTCTGTATCAGCAAAACAATAACCTAGCGTAATAGGAGGCTAATATGGCAGGTCCAGTACAAGCATTTAATCATGCACAAGGAAGTGCTGCGGCTGTTGTTGGCCCCGCACGTTCACGCATTCGTCAAATTGTAATATTTGCAAGCGCGGCAGGAGCGTTTACAATTAAAGATGGAAGCGGTTCAGGTTCTACGTTACTCACACAAACATTTCCGACAGGTTATCATCAAATAAACATTCCAGATGATGGAATACTTGCCACAAGTGGTGCGTTTGTTAGTGCGTTTACAGGAAGTAGCAATCAACTGACGCTCTTTCTGTCTTAAAGGTGCAACATGGCTCGTAAAAGAGACAAAATGCCTGCAAGAAACAAAAAGAATTTCCGCTCCACTAAATCTGGGGCGGGAATGACTAAAGCAGGTGTCGCTGCTTACAGGCGAAAAAACCCAGGATCTAAGTTAAAAACAGCGGTAACTGGCAAAGTAAAGCCTGGAAGTAAAGCTGCAAAAAGGCGTAAATCATTTTGCGCTCGTTCCGCAGGTCAAATGAAGAAATTTCCAAAAGCTGCAAAGAATCCAAATTCACGTTTAAGACAGGCTAGAAAAAGGTGGAAGTGTTGAACAAACAAGTCACGATAGCTCTTGTAACAGCCTTTATCATAGGTGTTGGTGGTGTTGGTTACAGTTGGGCAGATTGGGTTACAAAAACCCTTATTGCAGTAGACAAAAGAACAGAGGTTATGGCCTCTCAAATTAGCTTTATTAAAGAACATATGGAGAGAAATTATGGCAATGTCGAGGGCGCAAATGCGACAACAAGTTTCCAAGCCACCTTCAAAGAATAAAACGCCAAAAGGCTTAACCTACTATAGAAAAGGTGGAAAAGCTTCCGCAAAATCAAAAGGTAGTAAGATTTGTCCAGAGGGTAAAGCATGGGCAAAACGTACTTTTGACACCTATCCTTCAGCGTATGCAAACATGGCAGCATCTAAATACTGCAAAGACCCCAACTATGCTAAAGGCTCTAAAGGAAAGAAGAAAAAATAATGGGTGAGCTTAAAAAGTGGAGAGATCAGCAATGGGTGAGGATAGGAACCGATGGTAGTATCAAAGGTCCGTGTGGCACTTCAAAAGATAAAAAGAACCCTGATAGGTGTCTTCCAAAGAATAAAGCAAATAGTCTTTCAAAGGAAGAAAGAGCATCCACTGCCCGAAAAAAGAAAAGTGCAGGTAAAAAAGGCAAAACAGTCGTTAAAAACACCAAAGCCGCAGAAGTCAAATTTGCAAAAAAAGGCGGTGAAATCAAACAAACAAAAGCCAAAAGGCCGTTCAAAGGGAAAGCCAAAAAAGGCACAGCCGTAGCAAGAGGATGCGGTGCAATTATGAAGAATCGACGTAAGCGCACAAAAGGTGCGGTTAGACAATCTTGAAAGGAGAGAACTTATGGCGATGAAAAAGAAAGGCTACCGTAGCGGTGGTAAGGTGAAAAGAATGAACAAGGGCGGAGCCGCAGGCGGCAAGAAGCCCAAGAGAATGATGAAGGGTGGAGCCGCAGGTGGTAAGAAGCCTATGATGATGAAAAAAGGTGGTAGAGCAGGCGGTGCAAAGAAAATGACCGTAGCTGAACTTCGTTCTGCTGCTAAGAAAATGGGTTATAAAGTAACTAAAGCGTAATGCCATATTTACATAGCAATATACCCTATTTTAAGGCATGGGTTCGCCGTGAATACACTCATAACCATGAGGATTATCACGGCGAATTTTTACATGCTATGGTTGTTGGCGTTACATCAATGCCAAACAGGTGTCTTAGCTTTCAGGTTATCTTCACTGGTAGTGAAGCTGAAGGTGAAGAAGAGGACACAGTACACGGTGGAGCAATGTGGGCTAGAATGCCCATAACCGCGTTAGTTGCCGACATTCCCTTAGATGAATGGCCTGAACCAATGGAAACTTATGATGCACAGCCTTGGGATTGTGCTTCGTATAATCATGCAGTTTATGTAATAGATCGTGCTACCCCATGCCCTTGGTTGGCAAAGGTAGATGGTCAAATGCATCCTGCAAAGTATCTTTTTACAGTTGATTACGCAGAGAGCGAGATAGCAGACGATCCTGCACAACACAAACAAAGTCACATTTTACAACTACTGGACGCGGGAGAGTGGACAGGTAATATCGTAGCTTTACCAAATAACAGAGTAAGAGTAACGCATCCTGCATGGTTTGCTGCGGGAGAGGGTGCGCCTGATTTTAAACCTTCACAACATATACACTATTCAAAAAGTGATTTAGACTATACATTAGATGTAAATCGCATCTTTGATAATCTTTATAACGAGGAATAAAAATGGCTATATCAGGATCAACAGACTTTGAATTAGATGTAGCTGAATATGTAGAAGAAGCTTTTGAGCGTTGTGGCTTAGAAGCTCGTACTGGCTACGACCTGAAAACAGCCAAAAGATCTCTTAATCTGATGCTTGCTGATTGGGCTAATCGCGGCCTAAATCAGTGGACTATAAAGCAAAGAACACAAGCATTAACAACATCTGATGGTCAATATGACATGCTAACAGACGTTATTGATGTTCTTTCTGTTGTTGTGAGAAGAAGCGGCACAGACTTTACAATGGATAGGATTAGCAGGGATACATACCTTGCTATTCCTACAAAAACCACTACTGGAAGGCCAACGCAGTTCTTTTTAGACAGGCAATTAACGCCCAATTTGAAAATATGGCCCTTACCAGAAAATAGTACAGATGTGCTAGTTTATGACTGTTTAACAAGAATAGATGATGCTGATGCTCAAGTTAATACAATGGACATACCATTTAGGTTTTACCCATGTTTATCAGCAGGTTTAGCTTATTATATTGCTTTAAAACGTGCTCCAGAACGTGTGCAGATGTTAAAAGCGGTTTATGAAGAAGAAATGAGAAGAGCGATTGATGAAGATAGAGATCGTGCTTCTTTTCAAATTACACCAAGTTTAGGAAACTATCGTATTGTCTAAATTTGCAACAGGAAAACATGCTTTTGGCATATCAGACCGATCTGGATTCAGATATCGGTTAAAAGATATGCGTAAAGAATGGAATGGTTTACTTGTTGGTAGAGATGAATGGGAAGAAAAACACCCTCAATTGCAACCACTTAGGGCTGTTCCTGATCCTCAAGCATTAAGAGATCCTAGACCCGAACAAGACCTAGATGAACAAAGAGATATACAGTATGGATATGATCCCGTTGGGTTCAGAGACATACCTGGAATTACTCCTAGAAATAATCTAACTGCTCTTGGAGAAGTTGGATCTGTAACTATAACTATATCAGACACAGGAAATGAATCAGCTAATCCCACAGGGGTTTCTGCGACAGGACAAGTTGGTTCTGTTTCTTTTGCACCAAGATTTGATAGCACATCTGTAACATTAGACTCTACCACAGACACATTTGACGAGGGATAGAACATGGCTAAACAAGCAGTAGGGATAGGAAGTAGCGCAAATGATGGTAGTGGGGATACTCTTCGCTCTGGTGCTACTAAGATAAATGCGAATTTCACTGAAGTATACGCAGCACTAGGAAACGGAACAACTCTTACTGATATAATAGATTCCAATGGCCTTATAAATGTAAGCTCTGGCGCGAACAAAATCGTA
>WLWG01000850.1_pt1 | contig 30311 bp, 15 predicted proteins | sample 6712871 | NCBI WGS metagenome assembly WLWG01 (sample SAMN12718693, study PRJNA515312) | sponge metagenome | isolation source: marine sponge | host: Mycale hentscheli | place: New Zealand: South Island, Marlborough, Capsize Point | collected 2003-05-01
TTTAATAAATCTTTGTGGACTATTTTTCCATTTACCTACAAGGGCGTGACATTCAAGAGGAAAGTGCAATGTTGGATTTATCTGTCCCTATTCTCCGTTACTATCGCGTTGCTCATTCACTCGTTCTCTTAAGGACTTTTTCTGTCTCACCAATAGTGTCCCTAATTTGCTTTGACAATTTCTGGATCGCCCTGCCTTCATCTTTTAGAGTTGTGTTATCAAGTATAGAGACCAATAAAAGGTCAGAAGAACCCTGTGCGAAAAGATCTAGAGTTATTCTAACTTGACCGTCTCCTTCAAGGCTAAACGTGCTATTATAGACTGAAAATTTCTCTTTAGCTCTCATGGCGTTCAAGAAGGTGCCATACGCATTATCACCAGAGTTATCTGGGTGTGACCACCCCCACTCAAGAAGAAGCTCGTTAGTTCCGTAGTTTTCAGGTCTAATAAGCTCGGCAATTTCGTGAAGACGAGACCTGTCGTGAAGTGTCAGCTGCATTCGCGCAGTCTTCTTTTCAATTAGGCCTGCTGCGGGAACGATTGAGATATCAACGCTTTCAATGGACATTAAAGGCTTGAAAGGATCAAGGAGCGGAACAGTTCGTGCCTCACGATTAAGAGGAACTAAAGTCTGCGGAGATGTAAAGAGCTCCATGCCAAAGGTTGAAGTTTTTGCATCGTCAGGTGTCCCTTCTGGCTGAGCAGATGCCAGGAGGTTATTTGTTTTTTTGCCCACGACAGATTCTGGACCAAGTATCATCTTTGCGAGGCTTATGCTATTAGGCTTTCCGTCTTTTACTGAGGTTGTCGCAGTTTGAAATTGAACGTCAAGAAAAGGTACGCACCGAGAAAATTCGTGCGTAGGAATAGCGTTCGCAAAGATCTCTATCTCTGATGTTAGGGCGGTTGTTGGCGAAAAGTCTAGGTGGTTTGCATTTACTAGCACGAGAGAGGGATCTGTCTTTGATTGGCCTTTTGGGGATTCATCTGACTTACTGGTTTTTGTGGAACTGTTGTTATTAGCCTCAGCTATTACAGTAGTGGGTATAAAACTTGAAGTCTTGCAACCCTTTTTATCTCCTACATTGTCTTTGAGTGTCTTGTGCCTGTCCAAAAAAAGGTCAATATTGTTGTTAAATTTTGCTAAAACACTTACGTCCTCAGATCCCTGCTCATTGTCGGCGCCGGCGCCTAAGTCCTGAATTTTTGCAGCGATCTCGTTACCAAAGAAAGCTCCGTCGATATCTTCCAGCATGATATCGACAAATTTTCGCATGTCAGGATCTTGGATGGATTTAAAGTTGGATAAGACCCCCTCAGTGTAATCTCTCGACTTAGCACTAAGAATTTTTTGCAAGCCCCCATATCCAGTAGATTGCCGGATCTGGTCAGCCGACGACTTGAGCGCCAAAAATTTAGACTTTCCAATCTTCATACAACAAGCTCTGCGACCTGGTCTATGTTTACAGGTATTACTACTCTTGTTCCTGGCGGGACCTGCAATCCCCAGCCTACATCACTGGCTGCAGCAATAACCCACCAGAGAGAGGCGTCACCGTATTCCTGCCCTGCGAGAATATCAAGTCTTTCCGCTTGCTTAAATACTCGGACCTCAACAGCAAGGTTACCTGATCGAACGGCTTGTCTAATTAAATTTACAGAAGTTGCAGTACCGAATGCACGGCCATTCCTAATAATCGAATCTCGAGCGTACCTGCTGAATGCCAACTGCTACTCCTTACTTCTCTGTCTTTTCAAGAATGCTTTGATCAATCTTGCGAGTATTGTTTCGATCTACGACTAAATCTGAGCCCGGTTCGATTGGGCGGGCCTCCGGAAGATCTATAGTATTTCGCGTTCGTTCAACTCCTGCAACACTTTGAACTACATCGCCCACTTGATATACCGGTGCTCTATTAAATCCGTCACTATCCAGACCCGGAGCAATGTCGTGAATAGGCTCAAACGACATTCTAATTTCACAAATCTTTGGTGCCCGAGAGCCAAATGATGTTTCCCACACTGTCGAATTATTGATCCAGTTAAAGCTCATTCTTGAGATAAATCCCGCAAGCCCTTTGCCGCCGGACTCTTCAAAAGATCGTACTACTGCATTATTTCGCTTATCAAAAAAATTATATGTGGCATTGTTGTAGTTTTCTTTAGTAGAGACCCTAAAGGGATCCTCATCCAAAGTTTTCGTCATTTCTTTTAGCTTGTCTCTCACTCTTCCAATTCCTTGCGGGAACACTACAGCATCGTTGTGACTCAAAATGTATTTGACCCCTTTTGCCCTTTCTAATTCTTTGTCGCCATCTAGAGCATCTTGAAAGGAAGCGTGCAAAGAAACACTGTAAGTAGGAGCTGCTGATCCGCCGCCGCCTAAGGCAGCTCTCACTCCACTTGCAGTGCCTTTTATGCCCACAACCTTTGCAAAAACATCCTTGAAGGGGAGGTAAAATCTATCAGGAGGTAGGAACCCTGACGCAAAGCCGCCTGCCAGACCTTTTGCTGCTGAAGCTAAGGCACCATCATCTGTATCAAGATATTGAGTGCTTGGGTATGACACCCTGACGACATCGCCTACAGCTAATCCGTTGCTTGATGCTACTCCGAAAGCGCCCATTTTAGGACTCTTTACACTATCGATTATAGTACTTACTTCTGTTGCAATCTTTTGCGAAAGCTCAGGTAGCTTGTTAAAGAAGTCTTGAAATTGAGCTTCGGTTGCTCCTTTAATAGCTTCAGAATCAGGAATAAAGTCTTCAGTGCCCAGCCCGAACAACCTAGCTAAATTAAACTTACTGTAGTTGGATCTGATTACGTCACCTATCCTTAGACGAATCATAGGCGATGCTGACTGAACTTGACTAAAGGGCATCACAAAGCCCTCTCTTAAATTGTTGTCAGAAGACCTTGCTCCTTCAGCTCGGCGGCCGCGGGTGTACTGGGGATATAGTAAGGTTACTAACTTGTTTACCTTGTACCACATTTGATCAAAATCTTCTTTTGATGTAGCTGCTACAAAGAAATCAAAGCTAATGGATCTTTTTGTGCTGCCGTAAATCTGAACTGGGTCTGCTCGACCTATTGCGCGAACCTCATTGTAATTTGCACTGAAATCATCTGTTAGATTAGAGATAAAAGCGTGAAAAGATACGATTTCATTAGTACGCAGGTCTTTAAAGTAAAAAGGAACGTACTCAGAGTCTAAAAGATTTTCAATTTGCTCGGCTTCAGCACTAGAAATTTTTGATGATCGCAAGTGAGCATTTTCCATGCTAGCCATTGCTCCGATCCCGAGAGAGTCAGTCCTCCCGCGCAAAGCTTGCTGGGCAAAAACAGTTGCGGGACTCAGTCTAAGAAGACTTGTGGTTCCAGAATTTCTCCATGCCAACCTAAGGTCAGTTGCGGATTCTCCTGATCCTGTGCCGCTGCGACTTTTGTGAGGTGCATTTTTCAGACTGTCTAAATCAAAGGGTGACGCGTCACCAGTGATAATAGAATCACCAACCGCTGCGAGTGCATTTATTCCCCCTACAACCTTTGAGGTTTTTAGCGCTTCGATAAAAGTCAGAGCACCCTGAATGCCGGGAGGAGCCTCAGTCACACCTGTAACTCGATTGATTAAATCTTCAACATCTCTAAGAACTGCTCTTCCGAAGACTACATAAAAACCGGGTGAGCGAGTAATATTAGCAGCTGCTTTTGCAGCATCCAGCGCCGCTTGAGCTGCTGCTCCGGCTGAAGTAAAGTTTGCGCCGCCGAGGCCGAAAAGTGAAAGAATTCCCTGCTGGAGTGCTTGAGCGAGAGGAGCTTTCGTATAAATTAAGCCAAAATCTTCTCGGGAAATTGCAGCCGAAAGCACTCTTGTAAATTGGTTGGTCTTTTGAAAACTGCCTAGACTATAGGGTCGAGTTCCTGGTGCGGACTTCGATCCGAGGACTGCGCCGCCTATTCCTACAATAAAGCTAGATACTGTTAGATAACCAGCAGTCGCAGTTAAAACTCCAAAAGCCAGGGCTATCATTTCAATAGGAGCTAGGCCGTCAAATACCTGGTCAGGTGAATTTAACTGGCCGTAAGAGGTTACCTCTCCTAGGCCCGGCTCGTTGAACTGACCTGAAGATGCTTTGAGACTTGTGATTCCTGGCGCAGACTGCCCGGGTATTTGCGCAGCATTTCTGGCTCTGATATCTGTTGCTACTACTTTGGCCTTGCCATCCATCACATCTTCGTTAGTGTTTCCTCCGGGCTTAATGCCCATGGCTGTGTTAATCATATCCATAGCTACGCCCTTGAGATCCTCTAGCTTGAGAGGAGTATCACCCTGTCCCACACCATTGGCACCGACATAGTCCTGAAGCGATGTAAATGTTGCCTCGTCAGGGTTGACACCAGGCGGAGCATAGACGGTATCCTCTGAGATTGACGAGAATCGATTCTGTGATAAAACAGCGGAAACAGTACGTTGAACCAAAGGGCCAGACCCTGGAACAGTCTCAGAATCACCCAGAGCTGGTGAGTTTCCTTTTAGAGATCTTCCGTGGGGTGACTCAAAAGGTCCTTGGTCTGCGGGATCAACTTCTCTAAGTAGAACATCGCCCGGGCGCCGGACAATATCACCAATCTGCTCATCGGAAAGGGGGGCTCGGCGTCCTGCTGCGCCCTTCTTAATAAATTGGCCAAGCGTAAATGTCTGAGAAGTTCGATTAATGGTTGATGGTTTATCAACATCTGATAGATACTGATTGTCAGAAGTTAGAGTGTCAGAGGCTCCGATCTGGTTCTTGTTCAAGAGAGAATCTTGGCCGGCTCGCTGCCGGGCGGATCTTAAAGACACAGGAGTCACGTTGTCGACAGTGGGCTGGGGTTGAAAAGGTATGTCATCCTGGCCGGAGTCTCTGTTTCCAGGCAGAGCACCGTAGTCGGCACGATAATCAGTAAACTCATTCATGAGCTTTCCGTCGCCGCTTTTGTCCTCAGGGATGATTACTTTTTTTGTGGGATCGTCAGCCATCCTTCTTCTCTGCTTGCTTAGATGCTAAGTCGGCTGTCACACCAGACGTTAACGTAGCTAAATATGATGAAAGCCTCTCTTCAACTCTCTTTTGTCCTTCTTCGGACAAGTTAGACATTAGCATTTTGAAGACAGGGTCATTCTTGGTGTGCTCCAGCAATTTAGCGTGAGGCACATCTTTTGGATTCTTAGGAATAAATGTTGCCAAGTTTTCCTCCTACTAGGCGGTATTAAAGTCTCTGGGCCCTTGTCCTGTGGTTGGGCGCTCCAGAATTTGTCGCAAGGAAGCTCCGCCAGGATTAACTTGACCAGCGAGCGTTGCTTTTGCAAGGACACCCTGTATTGTTGGATCACCCAGATTAATGGGCAGGGACACATCGAGGTTGACAGTTAGATCTCCATTAGAGGAGGTACCTGTGGCAGTAAGCTGGTCACCCGTAGTTGTCATCGGTATTCTAGCAACAATTGTTCGGGCTGCAGCCATTGCTTCCCGAGAAGCTTCCATAGTTTTGGCTATCATGCCTCCGGGTTGGCCGAGGAGCGCCTCGTCGTTTCTTGCAGGTTTGATCATTCCCGTGGGTGTCACAATAGTCATGGGAGAGACTGTAGCATCTCGGACCATCGCGATGTCTCCCCCTTTCGTTGGGGGGACTCCAATCGCTCGGCGCGCTTTGCCCTGCAGGTTGGATCCTGCTCCAGTATCGATAAAGCCGAGGATTTTATCTAGAGATGTGTGCATGTAGGCCGTAAAGGCCTGGCCTTGATCTTCTAGAGTTTTTGCTGCGGACTCACTGAGCTGCACAGTTACAGCATCTTGCTTTGCAACGAGATCCTTTAAGGCTTTTTCTTGCTTCTTATTGAGCTGGAGAACTCCCTGAGAGTTCAGGTTAAGCTGCCCCATGAGCTTTTCTTGCTCTTTGAGTAGTAAACTGGTTGTATTAAGAACTCCTGGTATTTGAGATACGATTTCCTCAGCGTTTGCAAAAGTTGTCTCCATAAAGTCAAGAGAGTCCTCGAAGAAATTCATCATCGCGGCGTTGGCACCTTCGCTGCCAAGAGCAGCGCCTGCTTGGCCTGCTATTCCTGCAGCTCGACCTGATAACTGCTCGCCTCTTCTAAATCTGTCGCCGCCCATTAGAGCTGCATCTAAAATTGCGCCTGTTTTAGTCTTGAAGTCAGAGACAGCCTGCGGGATCAGGTCAGAAAAGTTACTAAAGAACTTATCAGCATTTGACGTGAGCTGAGTGTTTAATTGAACAAGTTGTGCCTGCTGTTGCTCCATCGTGGCTGCTGGCGCTCCGGCTGCCGATGTGATGCCTTCTTCAAATCGACCAATATTACCGGGAGAGAATGCCTTCAAGACATCCTGCGGGTTCATTCCGCCAGTTAGGTCAGCGAAGTAGTTGAGGCCAACACGTCCGAGCTGCGTAACATCAACACCCGCATCGGTAGCAGCCTCCTGAAGCATTCTAAGACGCTCAGCCGGATCCTGCTCAGCAAAAAGATCAAATGCATCAACATTAATGCCGAACGCCTGACTGAGCATTGCGGCTTTGTCAGCAGTTTGATCAAAGTTATCAAACATGTTAAGCTTCTTAATGCCCTCAAGAGAAACACCTAGTTTAGTAGCTGTGGCGGCAACTTTAGCTAGCTGCTCTTCTGAGAAAGTTGCAAATCCTACGAAATCTTTTCTCAGCTCATTTACAGCTTTTGAGAGAACTTTTTGATTTACGTTAAAGGCCTTGCCCATCTTTTGAGTAGCCGATGCTGCTGCGGCCATCTGTGCTTCTACAGTTGTACCCATTGCAATTGATCGATCAGCAAATACTCCTACGTCGGCGTCGGTAGCATTAAGAATCTCCTGGAAGATTAGAACGCTTCGGGATGATTGTCCAAAAGGCTGGGTAAGCGCATCGAGTTTTTCTGCTAAGGTAACTGTAGTTGCAGCGGTACGTTTCGCGGCTTCCTGTACCCCCGCCAGACCCGGTTGCAAGAACCGCAAAGGTGACAGAGCTTCTCCTGCTGCATCCCGAGTCTCTCTTAGACCGAATCGAAGGCTCAGTATTTCTCTTCTTAATGCGTCTGAAGCTTGTGCAGTGCCACCGCCTGCCTGGTCTGCAAATCCGTGAGCTGCAGTTCTTACCTCTCCAAAAGTCTTAGACAGGGAAAGGTTAATTTCATCAATAGGCTTGATGTACTTGTCGTAGTGGTTGCCTACTTTTTCAAAAGTTTTAGCTACCGCAAGAATTCCAATTCCTGCTGCAATAAATTTATCAGCATTATTTGATAGCTGCCCCAATCCTTTTGCAGCGATGCCGGATTGTAACCTCAATGCGGCAAGTTCTTTTGTAGCTTTTTGAGTTACAGCTGTCTGCTCTTTAGTGGCTTTATTGGTTTTTAAAATTTGAGAATTATAGGCGTATAACGTCTTGTTGTAGCTTTTTGAATTTTGCGGTGATTTCTTAAAAGCTCTTTGTCGGTTACACCTTTTTTTCTAGCTGCAGATTCCGCACGAAGGAGTGCAGTCTCAAGCTCCAGCTGAGCTTCTTTGAGTCGTTTAGTTAACTCTATTTCTTCAGGTGTAGCCATGCAGTTAAAATCCGGAGGATGTAATCGGTATAACTAAATATGCACTATGTGAATCTTCTGGTGCGTGAAGGTCCGTTTATTCTGGAATTACCTTGCAGCGCTCTGTCTGATGCTGTATTGTGGTGCGATGCTCTGGATGTGTTACTGCCAGATTCAGAGCTTCGCTTAAACTCTTTCGTAATCCTGTCAATAAACCAGACGCGATATCGAACCGGTAGCTTGTAGCACTCAGAGTAAGTAAAGCCTCCGTAGTACATTAATAAAAATGCCTGCTCAAGAACGTTTTCCCGATCCTCAGGAGTCAGGCCAAAAAAAGTTTGCCCCCATGGGAAGGGGCATTTCCTCCTCGTGACCACACATGTCACATTCGAAAGCTAAATTTTGCTCAATACCTGGTTCGTTCTGATCTAGGAATTTTCTTATCGTAAGAGAGTCTCTGGCAGGCATATTATTAATAAACTGCCTGATTTTGCTTCTATCATTATTGCCGTCGATGGAGACTATTGATCGAAAGAGGCGATCAGTCACTAGATTATCAACTTGCATGCCATGCTTCTTCTTGCGCTCATTAATAACGATGGCTTCTTCTTCGTCTGCACCAGTTACAAAGCGCACCGTAGCTCTTTTTCCAGAAACCGGGAGGGTTAAGCTGAAAGCATTGACTCCCATTTCAACAGGATCAAGTTCTAGCATCCTTAGGGGGAGATCAGTGAGGTTGCAAGCGCACTTTTGGCGAGTGTTGCAGACGGGGCAAGTCACATCAACATTGTAATCGGCGCCGTAACCCGTCACTCGAATACCTGTCAAGATAGCATTTCTATCTCCAGCAAGAAGTTCTGACGGGTTGACAGACTTGTCAATCATGCATGACTTAATAAGAGCACTTACAACTTCTCCTGTCTTTATCAGGGCGCGAGATGTAAGAATATCCTCTTCTCGAGCAGTCATTGCACGGATTTGAACGGATTCCTTCATGTGCAAAGGATGATCCTTTGGGTATACCTTACCTAAGGAGGGTAGTGGAACCTGCTCAACAGGTATATCAAACCCTAGTTCTTGTTGGGCCTGTTCGCGAGTTTGCTGGGGTATTCCAGCTTCGCCCGCTTCCGTGAAAATTTGATTTCTTGACATATAGACTCCCTGTCAAAGGCATGCATAGCCTTACTACAATACTTTGAATTTGAAGGGAGTTAAATCTTAGTGAAACGAAGCTATTAGTATTGAAGCACGCAGTTATCGAAACGAAGAGTCAAAGAAATCTCTGAAGCGTCGTTCGAGTCGTAGCTCAAGTCGCCATAACTTGCTTCCGTAATAAACGCTCCCTTAACATCCCAGAGTTCAACCACCGTACCGATAGGATCAAGAAGCTTGATCTGGCAGTCTCTCTTGTAAAAGTCAGCGTATCCTGCTCGACCAGAAACAGATTCAAAGTGAGTTCTCACCCACTCCATAACTTGTTGAGCGCCTGATGGTGCGATAGGATCGTATAGTGAGACCCCGATGGTTCCAAATGTTGTGCGACCTGCGAGGTAGCGTGTGTGGTTAATGAAGGGCATTTCCACTTCATTGGTGCTGATCGTAGGGCGTGCAGCGGTCTTCATTAAAAACGCGTCAATGCGTTCGATTGCAAAGACCCACCTAAACTGGCGTTTTGGTTCAAACTTATTTGGAAGCATTTCAGCAACGGAAAGGGTCTCAGCCATCATAGTCTCCTATCGTAACATCTTATAAGTATGCATCACTCTCAAAAACGTCACCTATAGACCCTCAACACCTGCATTAGTAACAACAAAGTCGAGCGAGATGAACTCAGCAGTTCTTGTTGGTTGCAAGAAGATCTTGCCTCGAACTGTATTGTTCTCAATATCGACCTGCGTTGTAGTGGAAGAATCAATAATCACCTTGAATCTATCAAGACCTTGATTTTCCTGTACTCTTTGTAGGATTGGGTTTACGAGTGCACTAAATCTTTGGAGAGTAGATTCTCTATTTGGTTCAAAGATAAGTTGCTCGGCGACTTGCTTAACCGCTCTTCTGACGTCGATTAGAAGTCTGCGAACATTAATTCTATCAAGCGCAGATGCTGCAGCTTGAAGTGTTCTTTGTCCGAACACCACGGGACCTGAACTTCCTGGGAAGGCAACGATTGGATTGATATCCTTACCGTTAAGGTCATCTAGATTAGTATTGTTAAGGCTCACTGCAGTAGATTCAGCATTTAGGCCGCCTCGGGCAAAGCCTGCTGGGGCGAACCACGGGAAGGCAACTGAATCGTTGAAAGAAAGCGCTCCAAGAACTCCGACTGATGGCGGAACTCTCACAGTGGCTTGCTGTGCCTCCACGGTGCGCGTGGAGTTGTTTAAAGTCTTCACCGTCACATTTGAGTTAATGTCTGGGAAGAATGCTGCAGCGAAAGAAGTATCAAGTGCCCTGTCTGAGAAAGATGTCACCGTGTTAGAAACGTTGACATTCTGTACCGAACTGGTAACAACAGAGTTAAGATTATCGCGTTCTTCAATATCCATCACGTAGAGAGCATCAAATCTCTCTTCAACTGTTGTGATTGCTTCATCAGACACAGCAGAATGCCTTATTCCTGGGATTGCAAGAAGCTGGATGTCTGCGTCTGATTTTTCAGACATAATATCCAGAGCTTTTCTATAGGCTGCAACCGTAGGGCCGTTTGTTGACCCGCGGGAGGCATCGGCCATCTCACCAATAACAGCGTTGTTGTTAAGCGCTATTGTGTCAACATTCATAACATTGACACCGTCGAATCCTCCCTGGAAAGGCATCGTGAACTTAACCAAGCGTCGTATGGCAGGTCTTTCTGTATCAGATACCTGGAGAGCTCTTGTCTTTTGATTCTCGTTCGCTGTAACATTTCCAGCTCGAACGTATGACCAGCTATTAATAAGCGCAGTATCAGTAGCAATGGCATAGCCATCAGATCCTGTGCCTACCCTGACGTTCTCCATCGAGAATCCATTGTTGTTATATTTGTCGCAGTCCAGAACATAACCGTTCTCATCAGATTGACCTGCATTAGATCCTGTCATAACATTCAGATTACTTACCGATTGGTCAGGGAAGAATTTGGTAAAACTTGCAATAGTAGGATCGCTAGCTGTGCTCTTGTTAGGTTCATTTACAAGCTGCTTTTTCTGGAACTGGACACCCCAGTATAGAGCTTTGTTCGGCACCTTCTTAGGAGAAAGACCTAGGGCAATATTTTCTCTGAAAGGTACTGGGGGCTGGTTCGCACTGTTGAAGATGGTCCTTAGGTTAAGTCCGTTAGCAAGAGACCTATCATTGCTAGCGCTACCAGAGGTTGCGAGAGCATTTGAACCTGATGTTACGAGGTGATCTAGGCCTCTAAATCCGAATGGGACCGATTCTTTATCAACTCCCCCATCTTCAACCAAGCTGTTCATTTCAACTCTAATTCTATTAGAGATGTTAGGATATTTCCCCTCAACAACAACCTTTTGAGACCCTAGTGCACGATCAAAGTCAAAGAAAGTGTGCAGGTCTCCGATTCTTCTTGCCACGTAGTTGGGCGAAGAAGGATCCAGGTTTAGACCCCTGTAGGCTTCATAAACAAACTGTTGATCATCCGTATCGTAGTAATCTCGAACTGTCAAATCGAAAGACCCGTACTTATTAAGAGGATCTGTTGACTTACCGACACTTTCAACGGAGACCTTGTACTTAGTATTAGAACCAACACCGTCTGATCCTTTACCTTTTACGACACCGTCAGAAAGCATGTGGATTCTAAACAAGTCTTGAGATTTTCCGCCAAACTTCTGTGATACGATGAACGGAGTTCGAGCGGCTCGGTATCGATCCTCAAAGTTTTCATAATTTGGAGCATCTGCAGCGCCTGCATTTCTTGCCTGAGATCCTGTAGTAATAAATGCGCACTCTGCGGAACCTGTAGCAAATTCACTAACTATTCCTGATCCTGTCACTACTGCGTACTGTGGGTAGATATCATAGTGTGTGTATAAGAAATACCCGTGCTGCTGAACTGCCAAAGGATCTTTGTTAAAAACTTTTCCAAAGTAGTTCGTTGCATTTGGATTAAATGAAGCTGTAAGGTTTTGTTTAAAGTTAAGGCCTTTGTGCCCTACTAAAAGAAGCTTAAAGTTTTCATTTCCGTCTTCGAGGTCTACGGATCCGGTCATGTTAAATCTTGAGTTGTCGGCGCCTGCAATAACAGTTGAAACAACACTGTTTAATTTTGGTGTTGATGCTGTAGCGCCTGGATTTGACGAAGACAAGAACATGGTGACACCAGAAGCCGCCATGAGGACGCCTCGAATTATCGGGACGGAAGTGTTGTCAGAAGTTGAACCGAATCTAGACTGAATATCAGAATCAGTAAAGATGGTAGAGCCTGCTGACTCTGACATATACGCCCCTAGAAAGTGTACTCTTCCTAGTGTCCCGTGAGAATTTGCTTGATTATTTCCGCCTAAGAACCCATTATCCAATGGAAGCTCTTGGCCGGCGACAAAACCTGCATTTGTGACTGTACCGTCCGTGGTGGAGCGGCGCTGGCCGTTTCCTGCACCCAAAACTCTGACGTATGTTAAAGCTGAGGCATTTTTTAGCCACTCTTGAGAAGCGATTGGACCAAACTGTGTGCCATCCACGAAACCAAATTTAGATTCAAACTCTGATAAGTTTGCAACTGTTACAGGGACAAAGGCAGGGCCGTCTTGGGCTGTTCCTATGACTCCTGCTGGGACGCCTGTGGGTCCTGTAGGAGTGGGTCCTGAGTTGTCTATTTCGAATGCCCTGACTCCGGGGCTTTTAAAGGTACGCTCAGCCATTAGCTATCTCCGAGTTCATTGATACATATGATCTACTCAAAACTTACACCTGCATTCGTGACGATAAAGTCGATCGAGATAAATTCTATAGTCCGAGTGGGTACGATCACGATTCGACCGTTCAATCTGTTGGACTCGATATCTTCTTGGGTATTGTTAGAATCATCCATTACCACCTTAAACTGCTCTATTCCGCTCTGGGCTTGAACAACTGCGAGTAATGGTGAAACCTGCGAGACGAACTTCGATCTTAGTGCAGGTGTATTTTGTTCGAATACAAAGTTATTTGCAACCTGAGTTACTGATCTTCTCACCTCAATCAGCAATCTTCTAACGTTAACTCGATCAAGCGCAGACTTGGCAACTTGCAGAGTTTTTTGTCCAAAGATTACAAAGCCTTGCTGTGGGAAGGTTGCTATTGGATTAATACGTGCATCGTAAAGCGTATCACGATCTCCGGCTGTAAGCCTCACGTCTACACCCTTGACAAAGTCCAAAGCACCGCGATTGAATCCTGCAGGAGCAAACCACGGGAAAGAAACCCTGTCATTATATCCTAAGGCTGCGAGAGCTGCAACAGAAGGGGGAACCTCAACTCTTTCGCCAGTGCTATCGTCTTCGATAACAACATTCGGGAAATATGCTGCAGCTGCATTATTATCAACAGTCCTTCTTTCGAACTCATTGGTTGTCTTAGTTACAGAAACCCTCGCTGTGCTACCGTCGTAGAGGCGATTTGAATCATCATCGAACTGAGGTAGATCCATCAGGTAAATCGATTGTCCGTAATCTCTATTCTTGGTCATTGCGTGATCTGTGATGAATGTTTCTCTAATACCAGGCACTGCCAAAATATTAGTCCTAACTTGGAGAGGATCAGTCATAACATCAATGGCAGTTCTATAGGAAGCAACCCCGCTGTTATCCTTTCCTTCACCGTTCATGTTGGCAGTTAGACCGGGTGAAACAAACCCAGAAGCAGCTCCGCCATTTGTGTCAAGCGATGTGGATTTATCGTTGAGACGAGAAGCATTTCTATCAAGAATGTTCAAGCCATCAAAGCCCCCGTAAAACACGTTAGTAAACTTCATAAAATCAGTAAATCTGTTAAATGTCACTGAAGAGGTTTGCGCAATAAGGGTTCCAAACGTAATTCTATTTGACATTCCTGTCGTGTTGACTGTGTATTGAGTGTTGTCTGGCACGGCATTTCTAATATATGCCGCATCGAGCATGTGAGATTTAACAGTCCCGGTAAGCTCATTGTCATTATAAGTTCCTGTCGAGGACTCACCTGCCTGGTTCGGAAGCGCGACTCGTGCAAGAGTAAACTTGTTGTTATTGAATCTGTCTTGATTTGAAGATCCAGTAACAAGAACATCCATCTTGTCAATGCCCATAAACTTGAGCATATCCCTAAGGCCTTGATTTACTTCACTAGAAGCATTTGCCTTGAGAGCAGCTTCAGAAATGCCGCCAGCTTGAAGCGATGAGGATGCAGGTATTTGAGTCGTCTGGACGCCCCAGTAGAATCTACCGTCCACAGATGCCAAAGTTCCTGCCTTACCTACGAAAGCAGAAGATTCACTTGCTGCACCATTTGTTATCTTAAACCTTAAGGGAACTGGAGGAAGTATGGAGCCAGTGAGAGGAACTCTACGATTGATTCCTCCGTGGATGCCTAGACGCTCTGAGCTTCCTGTTAGTACCTGGAAGTCATTAAGAGAATCTGTGGTTTTAAGAGCAGGAATACCCCTAAATCCAAAAGGAAGTGCCTCTTGTGGAACTCGGTTATTAGCCAGGTCATCTGAGAGGACAACTCTTACGATGTTTGATTTGTTCGCGTATTTTCCTGATGTTACAACTTTTCTTTCAGAGTCCGAAGTAGCATCAAAGTTAAACGTGATTTTCCTGTCTCCGACAAGTCTTCCGACAAATCTCTCTGAAACTGGATTGAGATCACACTCAACGTATTCTTCAAGAATCTCAGGAGACTTGTCAGTATCATCATAAGCTCTGATCTGGAGGGTAAAGGTTCCGTAAGGATTAGTATCATCTACTGAAGCCCTGATATTCCTGACGGATGTCTTATACTTACCCGAAGCGTATGCACCATCATCTAGCGACTCTAGGTGAAAAAGGTCAAATTCTGTCTCGCCAAACGGTTGCGAAATAAATGCTGTTGTTCTGGGTGAATTATATCGAGTATCAAACCTTCCAAAAGAAGAACTAAATGCCTGATTGGCGGGATTACCTGCAGAAATACGGTTTGATCCGGATACTACGCCTACAGCAAAATCATCTGCGGTGGTTGCACCGATTGATCCCGCCTGAGATACAGACGCAAGCTCTGCAGGAACGTCGAAACAAGCATATAGGAGGTGGCGCTCAGCCTCAAACCTTTCAGGATCAGTGTTAAGAATATTTCTAATGTAGTCAGGATCTCTAGGGTCAAGAGATGCTGTAAAAATTCTTATGCCTGCCAACCCGTCTCCGGATCCATAAGATGCAACAGAGGAAGAGATTACAAGCCTAAATTTTCCGTCCATAGATCCGTTGGTGTTTGGACCACCAATCGCACCCATGTTATCACCACCTATGTCAGGGTCTCCCAAGAGCAATGAAACAGAATCTCCAGCGCCGACCGTTCCACTTAAAACACAAATTCTTGTTTCCTTGTCAGTGAAAAGCATTGCTCTCACAAGGTTTACACGATTAGTTGCTGCGTCATAAGAGTCGTTATCAGTAAAATAGCGAGGAGAGACAGCTTCAGATGCAGAGAGGAAGTGGTGAGCAACGATAAATTGAGTTATCTGAGTTACTTGACTTAGATCAGTCCCGCTATTTCCAACTTGGGGATCTAGTTTAAAGCCTGCATTTTTTACAGTACCCTGCTCTCTTGTGACCTGAATATCTGTTTCTGTTGCGTTAGCTCCAGCTCCTAGAACTCGAACATACGTTACGGCATCTCTATTCTTTAAAAATTCGTTTACCGCGTAAGGTCCAAATTTCTTAGAATCAAGATCCCCGAACTTCGTCTTAAAGTCATCAAATGAGGACACAGTAACTGGGACAAAAGCTGGTCCCTTCTCAGCAGTGCCAATAACACCTGCAGGAACTGCAGTGTTTGGAGCATCTACTCGTTGTGATAAATCAATCTCCTGGTCAAAGAAACCTGGTGACCGGAATGTCTTTTCAGCCATGTGCACAGTCTCCTAATGGACTTACAAATTACACTAATAAGTATGATGAGAGAGCTTAAATATCTTAAATGTCGTCAATCTTAGTCACAATCCTTGACGACAGAACTGTCTCTCCCTTTCTCTGATTTCGTGTAACTATTTTGAGATACTCTGTCTCAGTCTTATCCGTAAAAGGATTTTTAATTTTAGACTTCGCCTTTAGGTATCTTATTCTATCGCTTTCAACTAAGTTTCCAGCCGAGTTAATCTGCTCCACTTCGCTTAGCATAAATTTGCCAATATCACCCGTAGGGTCAGGCTTATCAGGCGGATAGTGAAGAATTTCAGCGTTCGACGCAAAAATCTCAAAAGAAATATCCGGCGCTGAAACAAACTTTCTAAACGGAGACATGTTTCCTGATCCCTGGGGGGCAACTATGTAAGCCGGAACTGTCATGTTAAAAGTGTAGCGTACTATTCTTTGCTCATTCGTAAAGTCATCAAAATTATCTGCATTAGAAACCGAATTGTCTGGATAAGCTACGAACCAATACCCTTTATCTGACTCGATTTTAAACTGGTTCCTGTTGCCCGTGTATGAACTCACGAACGTTTCTATAAGTGTATTCATGTGTTGCGTGTAAGACGTCCAGAATGTAATCTCGTAACTCACAGTTAAAAAATGAGGAAAGGGTATAGTGATGATTTCATAGATGTGTCGACCTTCAACTGATGGTGTCAAAAGAGGTCCACCAGCTGCAGTTCGAGAATCTAATCTTCTAGAGTTTACAGTACCGGGCTTTGAGCCTCTCGGATCAGTGGCGCTATTACTATTGTTATCCGACCTCACGTTCTCTTGGTGCAATAAATCAAATTGATTAGTAAGATTATTCCATTCGAATACATCTCCATAACTAGCCCCAGAAGCACCACATTCGTTTTGTAAGAATAAATCTCCTTCGTATAATGTTGTTCCTATTGCAATTTCTGTTCCGGTACATCCTACATACCATTTATTTCCAGGATCTCCCTTAGGTCCTGCAGGTCCAGGTAATCCCATAGGACCAATAGGTCCAGGAGGTCCACCACCAGCAAGCATAAGTTGGTCAAAATTAAAATTGACCTTCTCCATAAACTTCTCGAGAGTATCGCTTAGTATTATTTCCTTTATGACTATCGACATGTGTCTTGTTATTTTTTAACCAAATCCACTTTGAAGGATATTGAATAGTTTTTAAGTTTCGGTATATTATATATCAACGTAAAATCTAACGGAGAATCTGTGAAGAACTTAACACTTAAGTTCTCACTAATCTTATAACCTTTTTTCAACAATTCAAAATTAGATAAGTCTAATTCAATTGGTTCTAATTGATTAACATTATTTGCAAATCTATTTTCGTAGAATATTATTTTATCTACACGATATCTTTGAAATATATTATTTCTTATGTATTGTTCGATATCATCATCTAAACCATCTTCTCCGAAAGAAAATGCAGGATTGATGAAATCTATGAATTCTGAATCTATACCATCGGCCCTTAAGTATTTAATAAGAGCTTTTGATGAGTAAACATTCAAAATTAATTCTTTTTTGTCAGTGACCGTATTTCCAGGTTTTGGTGTACTCGTTACATTGATTTGTTTAACAACGCTTTCAGGTACATTATTTATATTAGTTAAACCACCAACTAGATCTTCAAATTCTATTATCTCCCAATTCTCTAATCGTACTTCATCAGGAATGCTTAATATTTTAGATCCCATAAATGATTTATTTTCTACAGTTCCACGATAACCGATTATAGGTTGCTCGTTTGTTCTATCAATTGCTTTTCTATAATAACCCATATCCCAATTACTTAAAAAGGTATAGAAATCTCTTTTATCTATTGTCACCTCGCCAATTTTAGGATATAAACTAGGCAGTGCAGAATTTGATAGAGATATAACACCACTAGGATTTTCAGGATTGCATTTATTGTAAAAATAATTATCTATGAATCCGAATTTATCATCGAATATGTTAAATTCTAAGTTTTGATACGAATCAAAATTGTAATGCCTAGTTCCAAGCATAGGCTCTGATGTATATTGATTAGTTGCTAAATCATAATCTAGAAAACCGAATATGTTATTAAATTTAGGCTGATATCTACCACCATATCTAGATAAAACATTGATGTCAGCATTTGCTGCAGCACTCATTTCAAAGCCTGCAACATTTCCTGTAGATATTGAATCTATTTCATTAGGAACATTATTATCTTCAATTGGAATTAAATAATTAGCTTTCCATAATTCGTCTGGTATTGATAATTCTAAAATCTTATCATTTTCAACTACACTTCCATCTTCTTTATATGTTATATAAGATATTGTAGGTGCACCCTTATTTATTAAATCAGCTATATTAGCAAACGATAGGCTATCTACAACTCCTTTATATGCATTGAATCCTCCGTTTTCATAAAATGGAACTTGATAAAATAGACCATTTATACTCGCATTGAATATCCCTGGCGATGGTGGAACATAAGGTGGAGATAATGTATTGATACCCGTATTTGGATATAATGGAGGCGTCCAAAATACATCTTGAACATCCTGTGCTATTACAGTATCAGTAGAAACGCTAGATATACCTGTTATTCTAAATCCTCTGCCCGGAATGTCGTTTCTTTCTACTAAAATATCGTTATATCCGCCTATCTCATTTAATGCTATTTCAGATGATAAATTAGGAAAGGTTCCATTTTGCGTATTTACTCCAAATTGTACAACAATATCACCTGGAATTCCTGACCAACTATATATTGCACCACCTAAATTTCTATTTGCAGGCTCATAAATACCTAAGTCATCATCAATTTCATCCCTTAAAGTATAAATAAGACTTCTGTCTATGAAATAATCATTTGGGTCTGTCGATCCTGAACTAGCACTTCCAAATTTCGTGAAGTTATTATCTATTAGTCCAGCTTCAATTAAAACTGTAATTGTTTTATATTTCTCGTTTTCAATTACTTTAATTTTAGTTCCAGCATCTGTTAAACTCAATATTGCTGCAAATTTGTAATCATTGTATTTACTACTTTTCCTTAATCTCTTTTTATTGATATTAAAGTTAATAGAAGAATTTTCAACTCTTTCTTTTACAATAACTTTTGCTCCTCTAAATAAAGTTTCGGCAAACCTTTGTTCATTTGCGTATGCAAATTTAGAATATTTGACTTGTTGAGATACGGCATATGGTAATGTAATACCAGGTAAATCGATAGTTTCTCTTGTAAAGTATTCAGTAAAATAATCAGAATCGAATGAACTAGGACCTGATACTGTAGATAAACCAAAATCTGAACTAGTAGGACCTGATGCATATGTTGCACCTAATTGAATAGCATTATTAAAATACGACCAAGAATCTCGTCTTTCCTCAAAAGACATATAAGGAGGATATTTCTGAAGATAATACCATTCATGTGTATAAAATTTTGGATTATTACTAAATTCTCTAAATGAAGGTCCAAAATTAGGATATCTAAATGCCGCATCAACATTCATTCTATAAGGATTTTGTCTAACATCTACACCATTATCATCATAAACCCATTTGTTAATAAATGGTACAACTCTAGAATCTACTGCAAATGCTTTAATGTCGTTTTCTTTTAATCGATCATATTCGTTGTATATCACACTATCAGTATCATCTATCAAATTAGATATACCCATTAACGAATAGAATTCTCCATCATCAACAAATGGCGATGATGGACCTATGATAGAATCGATCCATCCGGTTGATCCAGTTAAACCAGTAGATGTAACATCAAATGAAGATGTTTGGCCGTATGGTCCAGTAGCACCTAAATAGAAATTATATAATTTTGTAGTGTCAGAATCTGCAGATTTTTCGTATTGAGTATTAAAAAAATCAAAATCAAAATCTTTTATTGGATATACAGAAAGCAACCCACAATTATTAAACCTCAATGGTACAATTGAACATTGATCAGATGATGTTAATAATATATCATCGTTAGTAGAATCTTGTATGTTAATCGTATAATAAGTATTGAAATTATCAAATCCTATTATTTGGCCAGACTTATCATAAACAGGTTCGTCTAAGTATGGCACAATATTTAATATTTTAGAATATCCATTAACAGTTACTAAATATTTGTCGGTAGAGAATAAACTCGTATCATCTGATGACACTTTAATCTTTCCTTTAGTATTATTATTACCTCCAACGAATTGTCCAGTAGCCAACCATCCTACAGCAACCGAAAAAGGTTGCGGACTTGATTGATATGATCCAGATTGATATTCAGTTAATTGGCCTGAAACAAATTTTATACCAATATCTGTCGGTAATGTTGCTTGAGAAAAGGAAGTTACTTTTATTTTATTCCATGTTTCGCTATTCACTCTTGAGAATATAACAACTTTAGATCCGATCGCTTTTGCCGAAATAGAAATTAAATCAGGAAAATACGCATTGATACCTTTAACACACTCAGCAAATGCTATTGCCATATCTTCGGTTGATCCTAATGAGCTATATAAATTTGAAGAGGTTGTTCTTAAAGGTATTGTATTTGTAGCAGTTATTGTGAAATTATCAATATATGGCAATTGTGATAGATCAGAAGTATCTGTAAAGTATATTCTAAATTCATCGTCATTTAGTGGCTGGTTTTCAAATTCAATAACACATGCAGGTCTACCTTTTATATTAGTGAATTCCGCATCAGCATAGTTTTCAGGATTCTGAAATCCACTAAAATCTTTCCAATTAATAATCTTGTCATTTAGACGTAAAGTTCCTGTATCGAATTGATCAGAATTTTTTATTTTATGAAAGTTACCTTTTGCATCTTGACAATATCCGATCCTAGCTTTGTTGTATACAATTTCATTTGCAAAAAATGCAGTACCTCCAGGATCAATAGACGATATTGCTGGTTGTTGCGCATAAACAACAACACCATTGCTATTTGTTTGTATTTGGTCTTTTATATTAAATTCATAACCGATATCATCAACCGTTGGTAATGGTTCTTGGTTTGAACTGAATCTATCAGTAAATAAAGCATTTCCATCGATAAAGAATTCGTTGTATTGAGATTTGTTAACATATAACCCAAAGTATCTTTGAAACGTATATTTGTCAACATCTTTATCGTCGAATAAAAACTCTAAGTTTATGATGTTAGGATGTACTATTCCAAGTTCAGAAAAGCCTTCAGTTATTATGTTTTCATATTCTATGATAGTTTTATCATTAGTCCACGATTCATAATACATTTCTCGTTTTTTTGTACAAAAACCAGGCTTTCTTATGTTAATTCCGTTATATTCAAAATAATCATTTTTTGGCCAATTAGCTACAATAGAACTTTCTGGAAATTTCTGATTATTTGCATGATTTCTAATATATCTACCTAGATTAGATTTTTCTGTTAAATCGAAGCTAGATACAATAGTACTTTTAGACAAAATATTTTCAACAAAATTTTCAGATGATTGTATTTGATCAATTATATTTTGATCTGATTCGTCTACCGAATTTTTTGTATTCACTGAAACTGGATCTTCGATTCTACATATAATAAAATAATCAGGTATGTTAGATGGTTCAATCCAAAGAGGTGCAAATAAGCTATACTCTTCGTCATACAATTTAGAATTCTTAGGCTCTGCACCATATGCATAGAATTGATCAAATTGCAATCCATACAATTCTTTAATCGAAGTTGTTTCATCTCTTTGAAACAATTCAAATGCTATTTGAGATGTTGTTGAAGAGCTTTGATTATAGAATCTATACAAATCAAAATAATAATCTCCATTAGAAGATACAGGATATCCTTTATATTTTGATTTAGACAATTCGTCGTTTGCGTTAAATGATTCTAGGTACAAACGGTCTGTACTATCCGATATCAACTTAACATTAGAAGTTAATTTCGGATTTGTTCTTAGTATTCCAAAAGATGTTTTATCAAGGATAGGTTTGTTCATATTATATTTATCTCAGTTTTCAAGCTGATATCTTTCATTATTCTATAGAACCTAGTAAGCTCGGTCCTCCACTTTTAGGCGATTTGTTAGATGTACCTGAAAGTCTAGGTCTTAAAAACTTAACTGTTTTAGCAAGATCATCAACAACGTTTTCTAATTGACTGTTAGGAACTTCAGAAAATTGTAAAGATTTAGATCTATATCTTGCAGTTATTTCTATATCAAACGAAAATCTATCATTTTGATTTGAGTAAATATCAATTCCAAGTCGTTTTCTATATTCAAGTTGAGTAGTTTGATTAGTTGGATCTCCTCCAATACTTCCAAGTCCATCAACATCGTCACCAAAAAAGTCAGACATTCTATATTGGAATATGATAGGAATATTAACAGAATTTTTAGATCCAAATGCTAATTCCTTTATAGATAATTGATTTGAACCATCTACGTTTATTGCACCAGTGTTATTTGGTGGTGATAAAAATAAGTAAGCACCACAAGAATTTTGTCCTATCAAATATTGATCATATTCTTCGAATGCCATTTTACTTAAATTAGCAGAATCAAGAGGATTACCTGAAATCGTAGGATCCCAATAATAATAAGCAGCTTGTTTTATAGATCCACTTGTAATATCGGTAGATTGTAAAGGAGCAAATCCTGAATTTCTAATACCGTTTGGTCCTTCAGCACCAGTTGAACCAATGTTATATGACGATGTAACATTATTCCAAGTAGCAATTTGTGGATGTAAAGCATGTATGTATATTCCGTCGGTAGGATTTGTAGAAGATAAATAAGTAGCCGTATCCATTGTTTGTGAAGAAGCACCAGTACCACACCAAATAAATTCTCCGGCAATTCCAGAAACAGGGAAGGGATATCCACTAGCTAAAGTATATTCATGTTCTCGGTATCCTGTAATTAAAGTACCGGTTGCTGGAAAATTATTCGCTGCATCAACTGGTAATGTAGCAGTTGGTTGACCTGAAGCACCTACAGTTTCATATAAATTTGCAGTGCTTTCGATATTTCTATATCGAGTGTTAATAAATTGACCTTTTACTTGGCCAGTTTGAAATGGCAAATCTGCAAATTGTTGATAATTCGTTACTAGATCAGAATCTAAATTCGAAGGACCTAAAGGAGTTGAATCATATTTACGTATAGTATTGTAATCAGCATCAGATGCATCATATCCATTACCACCAATATATGACTTATCAACTTCTTGTGTAAAGTTTCCATATTGTCTAGCATACATTTCTAATGTAGATGCATTAACATTTGTAAGTCTAAGCGCATATGTTTTGCTAACAATAACTCCTTTCTGGATGTCTAAATCTTTAACATCATCTTTGTAATTACCTGCAAAATACGAAGCAACAGTATCTGGTTTAATAACTTTTTCGTTACCAAGTTGATCTAATATAATAACTTGTAAAACACCTTTTTCACCTGTTATAGCTTCTTCGATAAGTCTAACCCTAGTTTCAAAATCACTAAGTTTTTCGAATAAATTAATAACATTTTGTTCATCTGTTAAGAATCCACTAGCAATCATTGTAGATGGATGTGCATAAAAAGTTTCGTTTTGAGTAAATTGTTCAGAAACGTGTTTAGTTACTCCTGAATCTGCTAAAGCTGCGCTTATTTCTAACGATTCCGAAGATAATTTAGCTTGATCAACAATAGTTCCTATTTCGTTAGTTCCGACTAATTCTTCTGGGAAATCAACTCTAATACTTGGACACCAATCAGATTCTGAAGGGTTTGTAGGCCATCCAGCCTCAGATAAAGATTTGATTTGAAATTCAACACCTTCACCTTGTCTGATAGGAATTTCTAATTGATTAGAGTTTACATCATCAGCATTTTCAACATCATCTGGTGCCCAAAAGAAATTACCATTTGAAGGATCTTTCTTTCTTTTTCTGACAGGTGTTAAGAATTCTTCCCATGTACTAAATGTACCTCTACGTTTAGTTCCGTTGTTATCGGTAAATTCGATTTGATCTGGTTGATTTGATCCACCATCTTTAGTTACGTATCGATATCTTACTTTGAATTGTACAACTTCTTGAAGACCTGTTCTAGCAGATGGTACTGCTTCAGGAACTGGCCAGAAACCTTTAATTCTATATTTAGGTGAAATACCTTCGAGATTATCAGATTCTGCTAACGCAATTATTTCATCAACCGAAGATTTCAATAATGTAGATGCACTTGCACTTTTATTTATTAATTCACTTAATTCTGATTGATCTGTATCTCTAGCAGCCTGTGAAGTATATTTCTTTGTATTAATATCAGAACGTTTTTGACCGATTGATTTGTTCAATTGATCTAATTCTGATTGAATACTAATTTTTTCTGAGTTTAAGCTTTTAATCTTATCGATTCTAGCAACATCAGTTATATGATTGTTTATTTGTAAAACTTGAAAATCTGTTGCTGTTGCATCTGGAACATAAGGAGTTTCACCAACAGTTGAAGGTGGTATCCCATCCTTGGCCATATTGTAAAGCATAGATCCAAAATCTACAACTTGCTCTTGATAATAATCTTGTAATGAAAGTTGTTGTCCTTCATCATCTAAAATATTCAAGTCATTTGTATAAAATGCAACACCCGGTGACCATTCTAACGCTGGTATTTTAGATATTGGATTGATTGGCTTAACAAAAACAACGCTATACTCGTTAAATCCTATGTTAACTTCTAAATTAACTGGTGCACTATCAGGACTGTAATAAGATAATACAGATCCAATTGCAATTGTATCGTAGCCTTCAATTAATTTGACTTCGATTATATTACCTGAATCTTCGTCTATGTTAATTATTTGATATTTAGTATTGTTATTTTGACCATCACCTACAATAACAAGACTATCACCAATTTTTAATTGTTGAGTTTTTTGAAATTCAGAAACAGCATCATTGTAATTTAATGTATCTAATTGAAATCTAAATCTACGCTTTTGTGTTGTTACTCCATCAACTTCAATATCTATTACTTCATCAAATACTCTTTGAACGTTAAAACTTCCAAAAAAACGAATTTCTCTAGGTGGCATGTCAATAACATCTTCGTCTAAGAAATATGTTATTCCGTTATTAAGTAATAACTGAAAGAATTTGACATAGTCTAAATTAGAAGCTTTGTTTAGCTGATTATTCCATGTATTTCTTTTCGAAGCATTGTCTAGATTCAATATAAATCTTTGTACTTTACATCTTTCTGTATCAGCAGGAATTTGATTTGTAAAGTTAAAACTAACATATAAAAGCGGATTCAAAAATGATTCAAAAAACCAATTGTTTTTAGATTCAAATTGAGTTGGCGAATTTAATGTTGTGATAGTTGATCCTTCTAATTGAAGATTAGATAATATAAGTTTTCTAAACGAACCATCCTGTAATTGTACATTCGCGTTTGACTCGCCAATACCTGATAACTGCTTTATATTGTTATCGAGTCTAGTAATGTCAGCTTTAATCTGACCATAACTAGGAACAAAAACTTTACTGATTTGATTATTTTCATCAATAACATCGATCTCGACTACATCAGCATCAGTAGTCGTAATGTCTGACAATTTATTCATTATTTCAAGTCCATTCTGATTAATTCTCAAAAGATTATTAATCAAGGACGATAATGAATATTTTGTACTAAAATCTATGTTTGTGTCGGCCATTATTTATATTGTTTTATTTCACTACATCTATGTAGAAGGTGTATGTACTCATATCTACACATATTATTTCTATTATTGGTTTAGTTGTAACTAGATCTGCAACTGTTAGACTTCCAACAAGTACACCATAGTTACCTAATCCTTTTGTGTTTTGTGCATCGGTCTTTATATTTATCGTGTAAATATCTAAATTAATATCATCGGCAAAAGATAATCTCAAAGTTTGACCAGTTTTCCATTTATGATTTGTATCATCAATATTAATATCAATATTTCCTAATACATCTGGTGCTGTTGCTCCGATATTTCTAAAATAATTCGTATATTCACCAAGTAAAACTCGGTTACCTGAATTAGTATCAAATGGATCAGATCCAGCAGTTGGTCCGTATTCTAAATGACCTGAGGTATTTAAGCATTGATTAAACACATAATAACCTTGAACTTTATTTTCTATCGAAACTTGGTTAGGAACTGATTGATCTATAATAATACCAGGTCCAGGTTGAATAACATCTGTATTGTATGTTAATTGTACGTTAACTTCACCTGTTAATATATCGTTTATATTACTCGAATTTTGTCGTATTAAATCTAATACCGTTGTTTCATCTTCAAAATTAAGTTGTGCATTATTCAATCCAGATTCTAACGAATTAACTCTAGCGGTTAATACATCTATAGTATCTTGACTAAAGTAATATTTTTGAAGCTCTATTATTTGATTTTGAATGTTAATTAAATCAACCTTTTGGTCGATAAACATATCAGCAGATTCTTGTAATCTAACACTAGCATCTGCAAATAAATCCATTCCAAAAGTTAGATCTTCACGAATTACCGTTTCAACACCAACATTGTCGTTTTGAGTATCAAATTTTAAGTTTAATTTAAGACCATATGAATTACCATTAAGCTTAGTAACCGGATTTGGTTTGAATTTTGAAAAGTTTTTAAGATCATCTTGTGATATTCCATTTTCATAATCATCAATAACTAGAACACCATAAAGGTTTCTTGCAAAGTTATCAGGATTTGAAACATCGTAAGAATCATAATATACTAGACACGTATTAAATTTGAAATCTGAACTTTGAGCAGATGCGTTAAAATCATCGATCGTATTAAATTCAGCATTATTAGTTATAGGAAAGTAATTATCCGAGTTAAAATCTAATTGAACTCCATCTAATTTTGATATTAAAACTGGTATTGTAGCTGAAGTCGAATCGTATGCAGTTGCTCCAGCATTTGAAGAATCTCCAAATGTTGCTCCTAAAATATATTGGTTACTACCCATATCATCGAAGTAACCGTCATTGTATAAACCGAAAGGAGTATTGCTACCAGTATTTTCTCTACCATATAATTTATTAGTAGCCGATTCCCAACGTTCGTTAGCTCTAAAGTTTCCATCTTCTTCAGTCTTAAATAATACTAAAGGTGTATTACCATGGCTTGTTGGTACATGTATATAAATTTCTGAATAAGATTGTCCACCTCGCGAGATATTATTAATAACATCAATATCTCCTAAGTATTTTACAACCGAATTATATTCTCGTAAAGAAGTTGGTGTAACAACTTCTTCTCGATATCTGTTAGGAACATTTGATTCGTTTAGTGGATTTGCATCTTGCCATCGTATAGCATTTAGATTTTTAAGAAAATGCCAAAATATCCTTTCTGACGATGTTGCTAATATAGATTCATCGTAAGCTTCATTAAAATTATTTTGACTATCTAAAACTAATTGCTCAAAGTTCAACGCATACGATTGAAATACTTGCGAGAAATTAAAATTACTATCAGAATTAACGTTTTGAGAAATAGGACCAGAGCCATTTGTCGCACCTGGAGGTCCATATGCATCTAATCCTTGCCAAACAATACTATTGTCTTGATTAACAGGAATCCTTGCTTTAGGCAGATCTAGCAAAGCATATTTCGAAAATACAAACCTAGCGTTATCATCGGTAAAAGTTTTTGAAATATCTTTTGCCGCACTTGCAAAGGTAAAGAATGTACCTCCTTGTACCCTTAAAGGTTTTAGAAATGGAGTAGCCATCTAGTTAAATTTTTTTATTAAAGTGTCAATCCGATCTTCCACCAAGTTGCACCAGTTCCGTTATCCCACCAAAGTCTCAAAGGAGCACTTGCACCAGGATTTTCTTCGGTCATTACTAAAGTTCCTAAAGGAATAGATGATGTAGGTCCGATAGATGGAAACATCGTTCCAGTCAATCTAGGTAATATTAAACCACCAACCTCATCAGCAGTTTCACCCGGAGATCTAAGATCCCATGTAGGTAATGCACCTGGAGTTGTAGTTTCTGGAAGATCAAATTGATCTAATTCTAAATAAGATCCGATTAATAAATGACTTGTTGCACTTAGTTTAATATTTCCGGTAACCATATTGATATCACCAAGATTAATTAATAAAGCATCTGTAAGACTATTACCAAAAATAGTAAGTCCATTAGTTAGCATATCATTTGCACTTCCGTAAGATGAATTATCAAATCGTCCACTGACGATATCGAATGCACTTAGTATTGAGTTTAACGCATCTTCCAATGTTTTGAAATTATCGTTGATCGTAATTCTGGAGCCGCTAAGTGAATCAGTTCCGGCGATCGCTGTTGTTGTTACTGCCATGGTATTAATTAATTTTTACAAATTCTTTTTTCGTTTTGGTTTTTATATTTCCTTGGTTGTCTGTAATTTCAAGTTCGATAGTGTAACTACCTTTTTGAGTAAACAGATAACTGAAGTAAGGATTATTATAGTATATATTCACCCACTCAGGATCATTTTCCTTGATGAGTGTCCATTTTGGCGAAGTCTTTCCATTCATTGGAGAATTACTGTAAGTAAATTCAATTTGTGTCAATAAAGGAAAGTCGTTCGCATATTTATGTATCCGTGTTGTATTCCAATCATTATTAGATATAACTGATCTTCCACAATTAGTTCCAGCAAAACCAGATGTACCTCCTAGAACATTTGGATCATATCCAGTAGGTCCGGTAAGTCCGCCAATAGGTTCAAATTTCACACATCCATAATCATTGCTAGTAAAATTAACTTTATAACCTTGTAATTTAACTGCAGTCATTCCGCTAGGTGGTGGAAATACAGTTCCTCCAGTAGGTCCGGTATATCCACTTGCACCATAAACAATATTCCATCCATAATCAAGTATAGGACCGTCAATATAAATCGCTGATGCACCTGCACTTGGTCCAGTGGGAGCAAGGCCTTGACTCATATATGTAAGTTGTTGCCAAGCATCTGTTAAACTAGTTGCACCGACTGTATATGGCCAATGAGTCATACCAGTTACAATATCTCCGTTTGTATCTACGAATGTTGTAGGGCCTGGCAAGTAAATATCACCTCCACATGCACCAACTGCAAATATTTCAAAATAGAAAGGAATATCTCCCATATCACCGAAATTAACGGTTTCATAAGACTTCGTAACTTCTATAGAAGTACCATCAACTATGTTAGGTACAAATTGATATCCTGGTGGAGAAAAATCATTATTCCATAAGGTCATCAAAAATTTATTTCTCAAACTTGGCTCCTTTGTAACAAATTGTATATATGGAACTAAAGGATTCGATGGATCTAGATATTTTTCTTGGTAATAACAAATAAGTTTATTCGCAATCGGATGTTGATCCGGATTGTTTTGCAATTCTTCATTTATTTGTCTAACAATTTCTTTATATGCATCATTTATTCCGACGATAGATCCGCCATCGGTAATATCACTTAATTCAAAATGATCTATAATATAATCTTGTTCTATCCAATTAGTTCCATCATATTGATAAACATTTGTAATTCCTGTTGCACCTGGATCTATATTTTTGTATACGTTTCCATAATCTGCAGGTACTACTGGTAAGCCGATCATTGATGCATATGAATCTATTAAACCAAATCTGTTTAATACGTTCAGAGCTATTGGTTGTTCTGTGAATGCAAATAATGGAGCGGTGGAACCGACAAATGTTTGTTCACCAATTCTTATTTGACAAATTTTAGGGCCCATTCCTTCCCACCAAAGATGACAAACATCATCCCATTTAGCATTATTTTCTATTAGATTCCATTTGTATGCATCTAAATCATATAATCCTGTAGAACCAGTAACTCCTGGATCTAAAGGTAATGTTGAAATTTGATCACAATATCCTTGATACTGAGGATCATTTTGTGTTTGGTAAAATTCGATTTGATCCATATCATTCCATGTCATGTCTGCCATAGACGATTGCTCAGTAGCTTGTGTAGGTAAATCCCATATACTACTATATTGTTCCCATATAGGAAATGCTGGCCGTTCTGGAGCTGGGTATTGATCACTTTGTCTGATCAACGTTCGATCATCCCATTCATAATCACATTCTCTGAATCGATAATGTCCAATGAAATCTACATCTTTAGTTTCTACACATAATTTGCTTGTTTCTGTAATCTTAGATTGACCACCGAATGTATCATAGAGAATCATCTCGATTGTGTAAGTTCCAACATATGGTAATAATATAGGATAATTTTCGCCATCCTCTAATGTCATTAAACCACTTTCAACTTTCCACGTAGGATCTTGGTCGTAAGTAATTATCCATTCCATTTCAAAGAAATTTCGATAGCCTATGTTTATCCAATCATATAAAACTGGATTTGATGTAGGACCTGTAGGTCCAGTGAATCCTTGATTATAAGTAGCTCCTGATAAAGGCCATCCTGGACTTGCACCAGCAAAAGGAAATATTGGTCCATCATATCCTTCATAAGGATTTACACCATTATTAAGCGGATACGAATCATTAGTATATGAATAATCAAATGTAGAATAATTAATAGCACCTGTACTACCAACTGTTTTGTAATCGGCTCTGGGCCATGTTATTTTAGCC
>WLWG01000851.1_pt1 | contig 30275 bp, 28 predicted proteins | sample 6712871 | NCBI WGS metagenome assembly WLWG01 (sample SAMN12718693, study PRJNA515312) | sponge metagenome | isolation source: marine sponge | host: Mycale hentscheli | place: New Zealand: South Island, Marlborough, Capsize Point | collected 2003-05-01
CTAAAAGCCCCCCTACTAGACCTACACCGGCACCTATAAGTCCTCCTAAAGGCCCAGCTGCTAATCCAGCTTTAGCTCCAGACAAAACACCTTGTCCTACTGCTTGATTTGGATTTATAGCAGATATTTCTCTAGCTTCATCGCCTAAACCATATATAGGTCTTCCGTAAGAATCTAAATTAACACCTTCATCAACTTCAGGGCCCTTGTAAGTAAGTAAGTTTCCTATTTCTGATGCTCCAGTCAAAAAACTTGGTAATACTCCGGCTAAACCACTAGCATTAAATCCTCCCCTCATTCCTTGTGATTGCATTTGAGTATTTCCAAATCCTTGTTGAGGGAAATTTATATTAGGTATTCCTCCTAGATTAGATTGTATGTCTGAACCTAACCCCTGTAAAGGGGCTGAAATATCATATGGATTTCTTCTATTGTATGGCATTTATATTATTTTATGGCTATGTCTAAATTTAGTTGTTACCGCATGTAAAGACGATGAATGTGTAGCATCATTATCCCAATATAATCTACAAGTTCCATATAACCCTCTTAATCTTGCATTTTGAGAATCTCTTAGAATCTTAATTCTATATATACCCTCTAATTGTTGTCTAGTATCAAGATTCATACCAACAGCACTTTGATTTACAGCATATGAATCTCTAAATGTATTAAAATCTGCACAGAGTAGTCTTTGAGACGATTCTATGAGTATATTATCAAATACTTTAGGTATATTAGGATCTTGATTTACTACAAAGTCTATATAAGAATTATTTCTCACTCCAAAGAATTCTCCAAAATTTCCGCTATACATTTTCTCTATATTAAGATCTCCATCATTATCCAATCCTAACAAATACAAATCTTTATCTACATATATTCCACTTTTTAATATCTCTCCATTTATACTCCATCTTGACATCCAAAATTTAAGCTTATCACTATATATAGTCACATCTCCATCTCTGAAGTCATTCCATATAGCATACTCATTTTCATTGGGATCATAAAATGACGCTATTTTTGTTGGGTCTATATTTTGAACGGAAAATATATTATCAAATAATGAATCTTGACCTAGATCACTTAACATTTCGGTTTGTCCACCAATTATTCTACCAATCATTTTATTTCTATCATCAGCAAAATAAATAGAATCTTTATCAGTTTTAATACTTCTTATTAAAGAAGATCCATTCAATGTATCTATATACCTAGGTCTTCCAATTACTTGTCCTGTTTGTATAGATAAAGTTGCCTGATCAGTAGTTTCTATTACGTTTGATTCTACAGGAATGTATACTATACCCTTTTCTTGTATTCCATATACATCATCTCCTTGAAGTCCTAACTTAGTCATTTTACCATATGACTCATCCATATCAAATATATTAGCAACCCTAAATATATCAAATCCTTCTACATCTGTTTGATAGACCTTTTGATCGCTATATGCAATTCTTGCAACAAATTCGTTATTTTCTCTAAAAAGAACATCTCTAGGAATAAATATTTTATAGTCATTTTCTTTAGAGTATGATAAATTATATTCATAATCAAATGGTATTCTAGTCGTACCAGAAGATTGATCTATTATTTGAGGAGTAGAAATAGAACCAATATTCCTATAAGTATCTTGAGATCTGTAGTCTGCATTAACTTCAGATTCTAAAAATACAGAAATAACTTGAGAAGTTCCTGCTAATGGTATTGGTCTCTTGGTAGGCTCATTAAATTCATTTGCATAAAAATTGCCCCACTTCTCTATATTTAAATCCTCTACATCAAATCCTGTATTAGTATATTCTGATTCAGGATCTGTTATGGAATAAGTAGAATTAGTTAACTTAAAATGATGTAAGTTTATAAAACAATCACCACCCCACACGTCTACAGTTATAGCTGTATTACTAGAAACTTCAGTTTCTGTTAGACCTCTATAAGTTCCTGTAGATATAAATTCATGAAAAGAATCTTTTTCTCCATATCTGTCATCATTTAATCCTTTTTCTACATTAATTATAGGAACTACACTTATTACAGCTGCTTCTGTAGATGGGATAATATATTGATTTGTTGTATCCCCAAAGCTACCATCAATATTAGCTACGTTTATTTGTCCAGCAGTTATTTGTAGAGTATTTCTAAATATATCTGTTGGTTGCCCAGTTCTTCTAGGCATATTAGCATCCCCTGATACAACATTAGTTGCAAAGAATGCTGGATCTATTAAATTTCTTCTAAAACCTATTAGTAAAGCTCTTTGATTGTCTGGAGTGGAACCCTCTACAGGAGTGCCTTGTAATGAATTAAAATCTCCAAAACTTCTTTGATCTAATCCAGGATATACTTTAGTTAAAGGAGTTGTTGATTGAAAATTTTCTACAATAGCAGCTTCTATTATGTTAGAAGATGTAAAATCAGTACTTCCATATATAGCTTCAACTGGATCTACAGTTGTTTTGCTTCTTTCATAATAATAATCAGTATTATCAGAAGCATAAAATTGACCAGATACATTACTCGCTAATGAATCTCCTGGTTGTGTATTTTTACCGCTAGATAAAGTTATTTGAGGATCATATCTATCGTAATTAAGATGCAGTGCAGCGTAGTCAATTATGACACTCTGATCGTTCTCAGAATGAGTATATGATCCTACTGTTCTAGATTCATCATCTCTATATATCAATTCTGGAGGAAAAACTAAACTAACTCTGTTAGATCCTAACCCTCTTTCAAATGTCCAGTTAACTTCATTATCGCCCTGATTAATAATAAGAGTATAATTTAATCTTCTTCTTATATGTCTTGCGACCCCATAAAAAAAGTTTTTAGGCACAAGAGTTCCTAAAGGATTTGGTACTGAACCTCCTTCTGGTGGATATTCTGCTTTTGCTAATGCTGGCTCTACAACAGATGTATATATTAAAGGAGATTGAAAAGCTATATTTTTCTTTCTTTTAGCTCTTAATATTTTAAATCCTCTTGCCCATGTAGGATGATTAGATATTTCTTGTATTCTAAGTCCAATAGCATCTATATTATTACTTGAATTTAATAATGAATATCCATTACTTATAGCTCCGTCAGCATCTTGTCTTTTTGGAAATTTCCAATCATCAGATGTTGATCTATTATCTGTAAATGTTAAAGACGGAAATGACAATGCTTGAGGTTCAGAATAATTACCAAATTCATCATGATAAGATATAGCAAATCTATATACTTCGTCTCTAAAATATCCTCTATAATTAGCTGTATTAACAGCACTTCTATATCCTATATCTCCAGATATTGTTTTTGATGGGTTTCCTATATCTCTTTTAATTACAGAAGTGCCCATCGGATTAATACTTATATCTCCTCTGTCATAATCTAAAGGATTATATTTTATATTACCAGCTATTAATCTATTTCTTTTAGTTGTTAAAGTTCCTACATTTTGTATGGCAGCATCTTCTACAGTTATATCTTCTATAGGAATTAAAGTTCTTCTATCGTCACCAGTGTATGTAAATTGATATATAGATCCAGATAACCCAGAAGCTATTGTTCTTGGCGGTAATTTAGATGCTGATGTAGCACTTAAACCATTAGAAGGATTCCTTATTACTGATAATTGAATATAATCATAGAATGCTGTATCATCATTAGTGATATCTACATCGAACCTAATAGATTTATTAACAAATCCATCAAGATCTCCAGAACTAGTTGAATTATCATCAGAAATAACAGCCATGCTAATTGGATTACTTAGTTGTGACCATTTAGTTTGTATATTATTTTCTGAATTAATCAATCTATAAGAGGCTTGATAAGATCCAGTACTTAATGTACCTCCATCTATTACATTCTCAGCTCTTACTGATGATAGTGTATTAAATCTCCTGAGAGTTATATCTCTCATTGTATATAGACTTAATTGTACTTCACACCTAAGCTTTCTTATAGGATTAAACATATCTGTGAAATAAATAAAATCTACATTATTCTCAGAGAAGACTATATGATCTATAGTTCCATCGTCTATTATATTTGAATTAGAATCTATAGTTTCTGTATATATCTTATGTATAGCATCTCCTTGTATATCATATACGTATATTTCATAGAAAGATTCTACACCAATAGTAGGATTAGATCTGGTTAATATATAGCATATACCAGTTCTTTTAAAGCTTCCATTTATAGAAGTTTGAAATATAAATTCAGCCTCTATATTAGCTAATATATTTAAATTAGTTATGTTATCATTTGTATAAGGATCTGAATCTATTACTTGATGTATAAATTCTGTTCCTTTTATATTAGTAGCAGAAAAGAAATTACCATTTCCAACAATAGTAAAATTCCTTCCATCTATATAAGAGGAAGGATCTATTGCTCTAACATCAATATCTGAATTGAATCCTTTTGAAAAATTATTCCTTGTTATAGGCATTAATCTATATTGTCTATGAATTTATCAATCATACTCATATAGTGTTTAGCTATATCTTTAGCTTCAAATATGGATACACTTTTCTTTTTGGCTCTAGCTTTACCAGCTTCTATAATCCAATCTTGTCTTCTGTCTGCTATTGCAGATTGATTTTCTCTTTGTCTGGTTTCATACATCCATCTTATAAATGCAGAAACAGCTAGAAGATCATCATCTATAAACATTAAATCACCATCCTCATCTATAGGCAATCCAAAGTATTTAACAATACCATAGTCAGCACTTCTAGCATCACTACTAAGATTGTAATAATCTTTATCTTCTGTTACTATAAATGAAGCTATAGATCTACTACCGACTCTATTAGAAACTATTCTTCTACTGGAAACTAAGTCTCTTTCTCTTGTATACGCTCTTTTATCTCTTCTTAAAACTTCTTGTCCCCATCCCTTATAAGTATAATAAAGTTCAACATTATCATTATTATAAACAGAAAGTCCTATTGTGTGAACAAGATCACATGGCTTTTTAATAGAAAAATCATCAACAGATATTTCTGCTGTTTTTTCATCTAATTTTCCTACACCAAGATCTCTCATTGCAGCATAAGCCCATTGTCTAAATACAACTTTATCTCTTCTTTTTACACCTTCTATAGTTGATGCAGCAAAATTAATTACCTCTTCTATTGTTAAATATCTCATGCTTGAGTACCATCGTTATGTAAATCTTCAAACTGTGCAGTTAATTCCCGCAAACCTCGTTCCAAAACATCATCTGTCAGTGTAGGAATTAAATCTTCACTTATTGGAAATTCATCAGTATCTAAAATAGTTTCTCCTTCTATAGATTTAACAGCAAATATAGTTATTTTACCCTTTCTAATAAATTTCTCAGGGAGCCCTCTAAAGTATAATTGTCTACCATTTCTATAATACACAGGATTATTTATGCTTGGTTTGGAAAATCTCATAGCATCTATAATTTCTAAGTCATTGAGATCTACTCTAGCTACGTTTCTACCATTATTCAATCTAACGGTTTCAATCCCATCATCCCCAGACAAACTAAGGACATCGAACGGTATAGTTGCTGTTATTTCTTTGGGGCAATCACCATAAGGACAGTTTATATTATATAGAGATACATCTAAACATTCTGTTCTAGTAATATAGAAGGGATCTAATTCTCCAGAATCCCTTTTATATCTCTCTAAATAATCCCTTACTATACGATCTCTTTCTATAGAGATCCAATAATCTATTTGCTCTCTTCCTATTTCAAGATCATCAGAAGGTTTTCCTCTAGTGAGTTCTAATTCTATATCCGATATTATTTTATCTTTGATTGCCATTAATTATGTAATTTAATACTTGTCTTACATCAGCTTTAAGATCTTTTATATCATCCTTCAAATCTCGCTCCAATGTTATAAATCTAGTATCAACCTTTTTATCAAGAGATTTATGATCAGACTTTATACTTTCAATATCCTTTTTCATTATTGTTATTTCTTCAGTTTCTTTTTTAGAATTTGTATTACGTCTTAAGAAGAATCTGTCTACTGCTAGTAAAGTTACAATTCCACCTGTGACAATAGAAAAAATTTCGCTCCAATTCATCTGCTTATTTATGATTGTTTTAGTTATTAATAAAATCTTACGTTAGTTATTAATGATCCTGTCGGTAATACTGCTCCTCCAGCACTATTCAAATTAACAATGCTCATAGTTAAATCTGTTGCTGTATCATCATCTGGAACTGTTATTTCTATTCCATAATTCTCTGCACCTCTACCACGGCCTCCTAATATAATCTCTGTGTCTGTATTATCTATTATAGCTCTCATAGAAGATAAAGATGTATAATTTCTATTATCATTATCAGTAGCTGTACCTACTCCTGTATGCCAAGTAACTTCCACAAATTCAAAATCTGCTAATGTTGTAGATGTTGGTAAATCAGCAGTAACACTTGTGGCAGCAGCAGTAAATGATTGAGAATTTCTCCAAAGTCTATTTCCTGATTTAAATCTTTCTATAACGTCATAAGTTGTTCCATTTTCATCAGTGAGAATCATGCCACCATCAATGGTATAATCTCTACTATTAAAGTTAGGATGTCTATATTGTCCTAACCAGTCATTTATTCTATTATATAGTAATAATAAATCTGAATGAGAGGGAATTTGAAATGGTTCTGTAAATGTATAATCATAAACTTGTATATTACTAATTGATATTTCACCTTCATTACCACCCCAAACCATTGTATTAAAATCAAATGCTGACGCTGGTAAATTGATATTCACGTTATTATCACTTTGACCATTGACAGTTATCTTCATGCTAATCTCAGGATCGGCACTTTGATCTAGTCCGTTTTGCTTTTCAATTAAGAATAAAACATCATATTCAGTTGATGGACTTATTGTATTGATAGTTTGAAAAAGAGATGTTGATGACGGTGTATAGTCTTCACTACCCTGTGCTCTAACGTCTACAAGATAAGAGTAAGTGCCATCTCCTGTACTAGGTATTGACACGCGCATAGCCCTAACATTAGTACCATTGTTATCATAAACAGCATCATATGTCGCTGTGACATTTAAAGCTAAAGGCCCTGGATTAGCATTGTCAAAGACAGTGAAATTTTGTGTGTCGTCTGCTCCTAAATCTGTGATTGCTGTTAATGATGGAGACGCTGAAAAATTAGGTAGTGTTGGATTTACTCTAATCAAGGTTACCGTAAATGTAACGGGTGCAACGAAATCATCAGGAACTATAAATATAACTTCACCAACAGCACCGCCAACTAAATGACCTTGGTTTCCAGATCCGTCTGCTAAATCAAGTAGTATATCTACTGTCCTAGTCGTTGGCGTGCCATCCTGGTTTCCGACACGGCCTTGCAAACCGCCACTAACTGCTCTTAGTATTCTCTGATTTGGACCCGTTCCAAATGCTAATATTGGGGCTTGCCCATCAAAATTCTCTCTTGTTCTAAATGAAAAAGCAACTAACTTTTGATAAGTTGTAGTCAAGGCAAGTCCATCGACCGTCATTGGTCCACCAGCTAAATAAGATTGTTTAGTTGGAAATTGAGTGTTACTTGATATATTCCCGTCTGGGAAGAAATATAAGTGTGCGTTATCAACTGTAATTGTTGGGTCTGCCAAATCATCAAAATAGTTACCTGCATTAGCTGTTAACCTTCTGTTTTCATCCCAAAATGCAGCAAAAGTTCTTGTTATAGTAACATCTGATAATGTTGGATTAGATGCAGCTATCCAACCAGAATCACTAATCCCTTCAACAGTTATATGATTATCAAAATCTAGAAGACCATCACTTAGTGCTGGAGGATTAGATCCAGGAGCATTTATTCTTGTTGCAAGCTCATTATCTAAATTGTCAAGTCCAATCTTAACTAAAGAATTTACATCAATTTCAGTAATTGTTGTAAGAGATCCATTTGGGACTAAATTTGTTGGAGAACCTGAAATTGCAGCAGGAATATTTATAGTATATACATTATAAGTAATAGTCAGGTTATTATTTTTAGAGCTAGGTTCTAATATAGCATTACGTTTAAATAAAGAAGTATTAGTAGTTCCGTCTACACCAGTAAAACTTGTAAAAGTATATTCATGAGGAACAGCAATATACCATAAAGTAGATTTTCCTATAGAAGGTGGTAATCCTGTATCAAAATCTGTTACCGTCCAATCTATTGAGTTTTCACTAAAAACGCTTTGTCTTGCTAAAAATTGAGTTGTTCCACTAAGAGTTCCACTTACAGTTGTAGAAGTAGATTCTACAAATTGATCTAATTTAAATTGATCATCAAATGGAATTGTTTCTCCAGTATTAAGTTTTGCTTGTACATTTTCAGATAATGCACTTTCTGGAAGATTCTTAACTCCTCTAGTTATGTTAACATTTCCAGCATTTACTTCTGGTATATCAAAGAATGGATCAATAGTCTGTTCAAACAATTCTATAGTTTGATCTGCATTATAATTAGGGAAAGCTCCTCCATGTCCTCCTGAACTAGATTGATAATATATATTACCTGCTGTACCTAAAGTCCCTTCATTTGTAAAATTAGTTGATAAATTTAATCTTTGCGCTTCTGTACCATCAACATTTTTTATAACAACCCAAAAATTAGCGTGTGTAATACTTAACGAATATGCTTGAGGTAGAAATACATACAAAAACTCATTCCAGTGATTTGAATCATCTTGATAAGTGTCCCCATCACTTGATAAGTCTCCATTAGATTCATCAACTAAAAGTCCAGTACCTCCAGTTGCGCCTGCATCTGTCACTTCATTTGACCTAAACCAAAATCTTACTGTAGATTCTGTATCAATCTTAGTTTCTAGTTTTGTCTCATCAACCTCTTGAATTTCACTCAAAAATTGATTTGGTAATATAGGAGTTCCTCCTCCTTGATTTTCAAGCTTAATATTTATTGTAGAGTTATTGTCAAATTCAATACCTTGAAATCTTACCTCTGTGACAGGTATGTCATAATAAGCCCCTTGAGAAATAGCAGCACCTGTAACTCTATATATTACAATTCTATCAGGCTGATCTCTTTGTTGAAGAATTATTTTATCATCTTGAACAATATCAGCTAATATTTCATCAAGTCTAGCATCATTAAATGAAGATTGAGCATGAATGCTAATAAAAGTAGCATCCGATTTATTTGCAGAATTTAAAGCTAAATTGCCAAGTCCTGGAGTTGATCTATCTATTACTGTATTATTAAATCCATAGTTTATAATAGAGTTTTCTATCCTAGATAATCCTGTTTCTATATCGTGTCCCTGACCCTGTCTTATTATTTTTGTTGATACAGCTACTGGATTTTCGTTAGCTGTATCTATTCCGTTAGGAAGATGTATAGGATTTGTTAAGTCGTTTGTTGCCATTTCTTAAGATACGTTTAGTATTGTCCCATTGTAGTTACTATTTACGGCACTTCCAACATTCATTAATAGTATATTATATGTTTGTCCTGAAATAGTTACACTACTTATTGATGTAAATTGATTAGTTATATTAAATGCTGATTGAGATACACTTGTTATAGATCCTTGAGCTGTAGGAACAGCGAAATATAATCTATGAAGAGTGGAATCAGTTGGTATTCCAGAGACTGTCCAATTTCCATCTGCCTGATCTCTAGCTTCTATATCATTATTAGAAAATACTATATCTGTCTGATCCTCTGTAGATGAAACGAATCCAAAGTGAGTTTGCTCATGATCTTGTGCCGCTGCTCTAATAACGGTTACAGTATTAGAAGTTATAGTTCCTCCAGATAACAATGTTCCTTGCAATCTAAATGCTAATGATGTAGGATTTTCAGAAATTATCGTGTTCCATTCACCACTACTTATATTTACAGTAATAGTATTTGATCCTTGATGAAGAGAAGTTAATGTAAATGGATGAACTTCATTATTTTCTATTTCTAAATTCAAGTTTCTAAGTAATGTAGGATTACTAATACTAAAAGATATAGAATGATCACCAACTAGAGAATCAGCTGTTTGTATTCTATTTCCTATATCATTTAAAACAAGATCTGATAATACTACTGTTGTAGGGATTCCTATTCTAGTCAATACTCTTAATATTTCAGAATCATCTATGATTCCAGTTAATCCTCCCCAAGAATGAACCCCATCATCACCTTCTATTTTATGCCAATTACCAGCATATGTTGTAGTGCTTGGAGATGCAACTAAAGCTAATATAGCGTCATGTTCATCGAATAAGATTCCATCTATAGTTGCTTCTGTAGCTCCTGGAGTTACTGTATATACAAATCCAGCAGAAGCTCCAGAAGGAAAACTACCTGATGAAATATCAAAATTCGTAGATTGTAATGATAGTAAAGTGCCTGAAGGAAGTACTGGAGGAGGTTGTATAGTCCCTGTTTGACTGGTAATTCTTATGGTGCCTTCAGTTCCATCATTTTTTGTAAATGTTATTACTTGACCAGATATTGAAAGATCATTTATTGAGTCTTGAATATCATCAGCTTCATCAGAAGTTATTATTTGTCCTCTTCCAGTATCTGTAATTTCAGAAAGTTTTGTTCTTTCTGCTGACGTAATTATACTACCTGATCCAGAACTAGTTATATCACTTAGTTCTGTTGATGCATGAGTTGAAAGATCTGTTAAATCTGTAGGTTTGTTTCTTATAAATCCTCTAGCGCCGCTATTGGTTTCATCAAAATCAGCTTGGGCGCTTAAAGGAGATGGGTCCCAATTGGTATTTACGTATGATGCTGGATTAGTTGTACCTGTCCATGTTTGAATTTCATCAGTACTAGTAATGAATATTAAAGTAGCATTTGCTGTTAATTCATCTAAATGAGGATCTGGAGAATCAAAATAAGTATCTCTTGCAGCATTGTCTGTAAATATATGATTTGCGTCTATAGCTACAACTGATCCTCCAGTACCCCCACCTCCTCCTACGTCAAAAAAAAAATTATTAGCTCCCCAATATTCCACTAAACCATCTGGAGTAGTTGTTCCGTGCTTATCTAAATTTGATTCCGTATAGTTAACAGTAAAATTTACTATACCTGAATCATCAATTATAGTAGGTATGATTATTATATCTCCACTCACTCTTATACTTCCTTGAGCAGACCCTACTAAATACAAAGTATCACCATTTTCCAAAGTTACTTTTGGATAAGATGATGTACTTTCTACATTTGTTATTACTCTGGCCATTTATTAAGTTATATTTTATTTTTATTAATCAATTTTTATGCCATTTAACTATAATCCCCATTTAGTTTCAAATTCAGAAATTATGTCATTAACATCTGTATCACTCATTGCTGTATTATTTATATATATTTCTTTTATTTCAATATCAGCAAAAGAATCTGAACCAGCTTGAGTTCTTCCCCCTATAGATGTCTCTTGCCCATCTAAGACTCCTGCAACTGTACCCTGTTCTGATCCTGAACCATTCTTAAAAACTGTTATATTGTTAGATCCTACACCATCTCTTCTTATTACCATTACATGAATTGGAGTTCCGGTATTGGTAAATGTTATAGATGATGTTGTAAATGTATTACCTTCTATTTGCATAGTAAATCCACCTGAAGGACTATTCACAAGACCTAATCTAGTTCTGTTAGCAACATTGTTATACCATTGTCCTAAAAAATCATGATTTTGATTAACTAGATTTCTAAAAACCATAAAATAAGTCCAGCTTTCTCCTAATATAGCCACTGGTAATTCTAGTAATTCACTATTTGAAGAATCAAACTCTACACCATCAGCTGTTCTTAGTGGACTAGTAATGCTATCTGCATGGTTAAGACTAGAAGATTTATCCCTCCATTGAGTTACATCAGATCCAGATAAAGTAAATACAGAATCATCTTGTCCATCAAGCCATAGAACAGATCCTGGATAAGTTGTTGGATCAAATTCTCCTGAAACCTGAACACTACCAAATAAATGAACTATTTGATTTATCATATTAAAATTCTAATTGTGTTATTAATAGATATACTGTAGTTGAATTAATTCTTTTATATGCATATTGGAAAGTAGTTGTATTTGCCGTACCTAACGTAGCTGTTGCAGCTCCAGTAGATCCTACGAATACATTTGTTGCACTTCCTCCTTGTTGAAAATTGACAGTTTCTCCATTAGGACCTTCAAAACTAATCATCCCCTTTCTTCCCACAGAAAGATTAGTTAAATTTATAGTCATTGTAGCTACTAGAGTTCCTGTAACATGAGAATCTAATCCAGAATCTGTATCAATAGTTACGGTAGCTGCTGCGGCTTCTTCATTATCAGTTATACTACCATCTATTGTAATATCATTAGTGTTTTGAGTAACAGTAATACTATTTCCTCCTATTATTTTTCTAAACTCTAAATCTACTCCAGATTTTTGTGCGAAAATAGATCCTCCTGATGCTCCTAAGTTACTAGCCGTATTTACCTCACCAGTTCCACTCGCATTTATAGTAACTGTATTTGTGTCACTAGATAAGCTTACATTCGTTCCTTCTACTAAAGATTTAAACCTAAGGTCCAAACTTGATTTAGACTCAAATATACCCTCTCCAGCTCCTAGATTTGATGCTGTATTAGCCTCTCCTATACCTGAATTAGTTACAGTAACTGTAGTTGCATCAGAAGTAACATTTATTCCAGAACCAGATACTAGAGATTTAAACTCTAAATCTACTCCAGATTTTTGTGCAAAAACTCCTGTACCAGCTCCTACATTAGAAGCAGTATTAGTTTCTCCCGCAGCTCCAGAAGCATCTATAGTTATATCGTTAGTATTTTCAGTTAAAGTAACATTCGTTCCTCCAATAAGCTTTCTAAATTGTAAATCCACTCCAGATTTCTGAGAAAATACTGAAGATCCTGATGCTCCTAAATTAGAAGCAGTGTTAGCCTCTCCTATAGAAGAATTAGTTATTGTTATAGTGTTTGTGTCGCTAGAAAGGTTTACTCCAGATCCTGCTACAATTGATTTAAGCCTTAAATCTACTCCAGATTTTGAAGAAAATATACCCTCTCCAGCTCCTAGATTACTAGCAGTATTGGCTTCTCCAGATGCTGAAGAACTTATTGTTACTGTATCTGTTCCTGATGACAAACTAATATTAGTTCCGGCAACAAGAGATTTAAATTCTAGATCTGTTACGTTTTTCTGGGCGAACAACCCTATTCCTGCTCCTATGTTCGATGCGGTATTAATTTCTCCCATAGCGCCTCCCGATGAAGTTGAAACTCTTATTTTTATTCCAGCTGTTGACATTATCTAGTTGTATCTTGATTTAAAACAAATTTTCCTTTTAACCATGTTTGTATTGTGCTATCTGGAAAAGTAATTTCAAGATCATAAAAATACTGGCCAGATTCTATAGAATTCATAATTGTTGCTGATTTTTGCAAACTCAAACTACCAGTTGTTAGAATTATAGAATTGTCAGTAGTATTAAATTCTAAAATACTATTAGAATCTTCTCTATTTACTTTAACTTGCAATTTCGCTGTATGAGATGTAAAAACAAAATCAGAATCATCTGATTCATTTACAACATCAAAAGTTAATGCAAATGTATCTCCTTTGTTAGCAACTATATTGAACACTAATGGTTCATTAATAAATATTTCATATATATTCATCTACTATAAATTCAAATGTGTTATGATCTAATTCTAAATCAGGCTCTATGAATACACCCTTACAATATTTTTTGCTATCGTCTTTTATTATGACCTTGAAAGAATATTTTTGTGTTTTCCTGTTATATCCTCCAGTTAATACATCTTCAAAAACTTTTAACATTCCTACTATATTAGAAGGATCATGATTGCTATTGTATTTTACTCCTATTTTATAACAATCAAGAGTATCTAATTCAGAATTTTCTATTAGCTCATTAAATATTTTAGAATATTTATCTTTTAATTGTTTTCTTTTGTACCAATGAGCGGCAGAATAAAAATCATTATTTGAAAATCCTTGCCCTTTATAAGTTATTTTATATCTCATGAATCCTTAAATTGAGTTAAGAACTGATCATTTATAGGAATACTAGCCAAAGATAATGCCAGTTTAAGTACCTCTAAATGTGCTATCGATGGAAGATCTACAGTAATATCATTAAGATAATTTGTAGATCTAGGTTTTCTTAAAACAGATAAAGTAATCTCATCTATATCATTAGGTAAAACTACTATACTGTCATGTGATAAATAATAAAGAGGATTAGTAATAGATGGTTTTTTAAAATAATTTTTGCTAAACTTATTTATATCATTGTATCTAGATAATCTAACTGGTGTATCATCAGTTAATGATGCATTCAATACATACCAATATTCATCTGTTGTGTTTCCTGTAACTGTTTGTATTAACGTATTTAATGAAGTATAAGTAAGTTTATTATTAGCATCCAGGGTTCCAATCAAATCAGGAATTGATAGGTGTGATAATATCGTGGCTGATATAGAATCGGATTCCACAGAAGTTAATGGTTGATCACCCACTTGATTTATATTTTCTCCTATAGAAGGTACTTTATTTCTTAAGTAATCCTTAACTACCTGTTCGGTTGCAAAATGAAAAAACTCATCCTTTTCTTCTTGATTGAAGTAAGGGCTGTTATTTTTATCTTGAATTAGATCAAAAAGATCGTGAAGTTCTCTTATAGTCATATTATTATCCTATTCTTACTAGTGTATATGCTGAACTTCTTGACAAAGAAGTTCCTGTTCCAGAAGTTCTTCTTGCTCTTACATCTATTACTTCTCCTGACGTAAATACAGTATCATAAAATAATGTTATTGGCAGTCTCCATGTTCCTTCTAGAGTTCTAGTTGTAGATGTTATTTCTGTAGCATCAACAAATATTGCTATTTCACAAGTGTTTCCAGAAACATTTTCAAAATCAACATTAAATGTATATAATTGCCTTCCAGTTCCACCATCAGATCCATTGGCTAATGTCCTTGATGTGTTAGGGAGTTCTGTGAATGTAGAGCTATTTATATTAGTTGTAGATGCAGTATGAGAGACAGATGCAATATGTCTTAACAAATTCTGTATGTCTATATTATCAGTACCTGTATTATCAGTTAAATGTATTCCTGCTGAACTATTTAAATTTTTAAATTCTAAATCTACACCTGTTTTTTGTTTAAATACACCAACACCTCCAGTACCTGTATTAGAAGCAGTGTTCGATTCACCAGACGCAGATCCTGTAGCATTTATTGTCAATTCATTTGCATCAGAAGATAAACTTATATTAGTACCAGCTACAATAGATTTAAATCTTAAATCAACCCCTGATTTAGATCCAAACACACCTTCTCCAGCTCCTAGATTTGAAGCAGTGTTAGTTTCTCCTAATGAAGCATTATTTATTGTAACAGTATTGGCGTCAGAGGTTACATTTATACCAGTTCCTCCAACAATAGACTTAAATTCAAAATCAACACCACTTTTTTGTGCAAATACTCCAGATCCTGCTCCAAGATTACTTCCTGTGTTAGCCTCTCCTATAGAAGAATTAGTTATTGTTATAGTGTCGGCATTAGAAGTTATGTTTATCCCTGATCCACTAACAATACTTTTAAATTCTAAATCTATACCATTTTTTTGAGCAAATACACCTGTTCCTGCGCCTAAGTTAGATGCAGTGTTAGACTCTCCTGAACCTCCTGTAGCATCTATAGTAATATCATTTGTGTTTTCGGTTAATGTGACGTTCGTTCCTCCTATTAACTTTCTAAACTGTAAATCAACACCACTCTTTTGTGCGAAAATAGATGATCCAGAAGCTCCTAAATTTGAAGCAGTATTAAATTCTCCAGAAGGAGCTAATCTCCAAACTTTTTCATTAGTTGATGCAGCATAATCATTAGGACGTACTATATCTGGTATAGATTCTGCATCAGTTCCAGTTGTAAGTTCATATACATTAGTTACATTTCCTATACCACCTCTATAAATAATAATAGATCTAGGATCTTCATTTATAGTTGGAATTGTTTTTAAATCTGTTGTAGAATTTATTTCTGGCTTTACTAACCTGTCTTTATTTCTTACATGATTTAATGTAAGTTCATTAGCAGCAGAAGATATATCTGTATCAATTCCTCCTACTAAAGATTTGAATTCAAAATCAACACCACTCTTTTGTACAAATAATCCTTCTCCTGTACCAAGATTGCTAACAGTATTTACCTCTCCTGTATCCGTTGCATCTATCGTTATTGTATTAGCATCAGAAGAAAGGTTTACATTTGTTCCTCCTATTAATGATTTAAATTCAAGATCAGCTACGTTTTTCTGAGCAAATATACCAGATCCTGCCCCTAAGTTAGATGCTGTATTTACTTCTCCTGCGCTAGTAACTACAGATGTTATTGTGATATCATCTGAATTTTGAGTTACTATTATTCCAGATCCAGCGTTTAATTTCCTAAATTCTAAATCATTTGCAGATTTTTGTTTAAATACAGAAGATCCAGTACCTGTATTACTTCCTGTATTTTCTTCTCCAGAAGAATTTATTGTTATTGTTGTGTCAGAAACAGATAAAGTTACATTACTTCCACCTTCAAGTCCTTTGAATTCTAAATCAGATCCAGATTTATTAAAAAATATTCCTTGTGCAGAACCTAAATTAGAAGCTGTATTTACTTCTCCTGTGTCCGCAGAACTAATAGTTATTTCAGTTGAGCTTGATGCTAACGTAATATTAGTTCCCGCAACTAAAGATTTAAATTCTAATACAGTTCCATTTTTTTGTGCAAATAATCCTGAACCAGAACCTATGTTACTAGCAGCATTATCCTCACCGCTTCCATCAATACCATCAGTTCCATCAATACCAGCGATTCCTTGTGGTCCAGTATTTCCTTGAATTCCCTGTATTCCTTGAATTCCCTGGGCGCCTTGATCTCCTGTATCTCCTTTATCTCCTTGTAGACCTTGTGAGCCAGCAGGACCTTGTAGCCCTTGTAGCCCTTGATCTCCTTGAATTCCCTGTATTCCTTGAATTCCCTGGGCGCCTTCAGTTCCTTGAGGTCCAGTGTCTCCAGTGTCTCCTTTATCCCCTTTTGGTCCTGGAATACCAGTGATGATAGTGGGTGGATCTTGTATAGTTACGCTTATCCCTGTTGGAAAACTATTTATGTCTGCAAGTTGACATAGACAAGATAGAAGTATTTCTTGCTCTTTAGTAGTCTTTCCTACAGAAGATTGTAATACTTTTAATATCTGTATAATTCTCTTACCTTTATCAACCTTTTTTTCACAGTCGACTCCATAATCTAAATCATCAGATATATCAGCTCCTAAATCACATAAAAATGATTGAGCCTGAAATATGATACTGTCTTTATTATCTATTAACATTCGTCACATTCAAAATTTTGGCAAATATCATTCATCGCTCTAACAGACTTCTCTCCTTGCATAAATTTGCTTTGAGCGTCTGCTATTCTTGCTGCATTAAGTTCTACTTCCATTTTATCTATAAAACTATTATTTTTAGGATCACACATACATCCATTTATAGATTGGTTGATTACCATATCCTCAAAACATACTTGAGAATAACATATGACAATTTTATCTAGTACAACAGCATTTGTGCTATAAGTTGCTGGATTTTCTGTAATTAGGATAATTTGAGCGTCTGATGGTTCCTCCCAAAATCCAGTAGTTGATACAGGGTCTTCTCCGGTATTATCTGTAGTGCAAATATAAAGAGTTTCTGATCTAGATATAACCTGATTAATTGTATAAGATGTAGCAATATCCCATCTTTCAGCAGCTATTGCTTTAAATTTATACCATCCATCTTCTCCTAAAGGAAATGTAAATGAAGTATCAGATCCTATACTATAGGAATTAGGAAGTATATTCCCGTTTCCAGTCTCTAGATTTATTTTCTCTATAAAAATAAATATATCTAAATCTACTCTATCTGGATTACCTCCAGTTCCATAATCAGCTGTAATATCATTAATTGTACCTTGTGTACAATCATCTGTATATGTATTTTGTTGAAGTGCTAATGTAATTGCCATTTGTATTTTTTTATATAAATAAACAAAAACCATACCTATTAAAAAGCCCCAGCTTTTGACTGAGGCTTATAATATATGTTAGTTAGCGGTTTATTTTTCCTTATTTACTGCCTTGGATAATTGATCAAATAGTTTCTTATCCTCTAGCAATCTTTCTATAACTGCTTTTTCAGTGCTTCCTAAATCGAAATCACCCCACTTATACATGTAACCTCTTTTTTTAATAGTACCAATTCTAACACCTTCATTAAATATTGCTTTAGGCTTTCTTTCTGTAGCATTAACATTTTCTATAAATGATGTAGGATCTGCTGCTGCATATTCTAAAAGCCTATGTCTAGCAATAGTTTCTTTAGATGTACTTAATCCAAAAGAATGACAAACCTCAATAAATTCATCACCATCTAAACCTAGAGCTAAATTCTCAGCTTCTCTCTTAATTTTAGCTTGCTTTAATACTATTTCAGCATCCCTGTTACTATTAACTTCTTTAAACCAAGGAGCATAAAGTCTTTGTCCTTGATCATTGACTTTTGAATTTGGAGATCCTTCACATTCTGGATGATTCCTAAGAAACTCTACTATAGAATTTCCATGCATATCTTTAGCATTTAAAGGAATTCTTAATTGTCTATTAGATCTCTTATTGAATGAAAATCTCTTAGGTATTAAAATTTTTTCTCCACCTTTAAGATATCTTACTTTATCAAATACTTGTATAATATCACCATCTTTGTTTTCGTAACCATTAGTACTATAATGCGAATTAGGTCTTAAATAAGCAAAATATACGTAATTATCTGGATTAAAATTACTCATAATAAAATTGTTCTTAATAATAAAAATATAAAAAGGGGAGAATTAAATCCCCATTTTTTAACTTGTAGCTCTCAAAATACCTAATCGATTAGGAAGTCTTACTTCAATACCAATCTCAGATAAGTAGTGAATTGTAAATGCATCTTTACCGTTAGCAACGAATCCTCCGTTCATTCCTTCTGGATTCATCATACCTACTTCATAAGCATGAATGAATTTTCTGGATTGACCATCTAGATCTTTATATTTAAGAGTAATTAGATTTTGACCTCCTTGATCTGTTCCTAAATCTAACCACAATGAGAAGTTAGAAAAGTTTATGTCATCAGAACTTGCAGTTCCATCAAAAGGAACCATTGCGCCATCATTAAACAGTTCATAGAAAGCAAAGTGAATGGTTTTACCCATAAACCTATAGGACTGGAAATCTAGTCCTGCCATATTAGCTCCTAGGGTTCCATACGCGATAGCTCCATCAAGAGCATAATCTCTTAGTGCTACCTGAACATCTTTTAGAAATCTAGCCCCGCAAAGAACCGTGACTTCATTAGAAGTTCCCTCAATAACCATCTTTTCGATATGATCTTGCAAATCACTTTCAGCTACACCAGTTGCTCCTACAAATCCAGTATTAATTCCGTCAGTTAATGCATAATCTAGAATACCTCTAGATGATTGATGTGTACCGTCATCTCTATCTCCGAATAGAACAAGTCCTTCTCTATCTCTAGCGAATTCCTTCATTTCTATATCTTCTATAGTAAAGTACCATGACTCACCATCTCCAAGATAAGTTCTGTTAGTAAATTCACTACCAGAAATGTTAAAAGATCGTCTTAGAATTGTAAGTCTGTTATACTCTTCAACAGGAAGATATAATCTACCATTTGGAGCATCAGATGCTTCTGGGAAAATATTATATACGTGTCCGAATTCTTCTGCATCAGCGATATCAGTAGCAGCCCAGTTACCACCACCAACTTTTGCTACAGTAACTTTTTGTTTTGCAGTTAATACTGTTGAAACAACCGATGCTGTTACTCTTCCAAGAGTTCCGGCCTGAGTTCTTATAACATCACCAACAATTAAATAACCTAAATTGGTTGACGTTAAATCAAATTCAGTCACTTCAAAAGTAATTGTGGTAGATCCTACAGCTGTCAAACTAGATACAGTGCCTCCTTCTCGAGTTCTGTCCAGAATATTCCAAGACCATACATCTTGCCCAATTCCTTCATAAGCACCAATCCTCTCTAATAGAGCGGTAGCGTAATACTGTGGATACTTATAAGAAAGAATATTACTATGTTCAGGCTTGTGAATACCTGATTGAAATACGTAATTCGAAAGCGTCGGATTACGTACACTATTACCCGCTACTAATGGCTGGGTTGGATTACCTTGTACAGGCATAATTTCTTACTATTTAAATTAAAACTATTTTTTTGTAGACAGTTGACTCATATAAGCGTCAAGACTTGTCTTCGTAGTCTCTACATCTGGTTGAGCAAGAGAACCAGGAGTTTGAACTTGATGATTACCTAGTTCGTCTATTAAATCCCTTTTTGTTTGGTTTCTTGTTTTACCTTCGTAGTAAGACTTAATTTTATTAAAATTTTGTACTATGAAATAAGTATTAATAACCTTATCAAAATCTAGTTTTCCTTTAGAATCGTTAAATAAATCATTAACAATTTGTCCTGAAGAAATTTTATTATAAAGATCTTGTTTATGTTTAGGAGTAACTTTAAATCCATTAATGTCCTTGACACCATCTAAAGATTTCCTAAGCATAGAATCATTCTCTCTTTTAATTGATTCAGATTCATTTTGAATAGCTTCTTTACGTGAATTAACACTATTCTTGTAAGATTCTTTAATTTTCTTACCTTCGATTTCAATTTGTTTATCTGAAAGAGCTTCCATATATTCAGATAACCCATCCTCATCTATCTTACCATCTTTGTCGGTAAAATGAGAAAGAATTGACTCTTCATATACATCTCTATCTGAGTATGAATCAATATCAACAGATGATACTTCTAAATAACTCAGATAATCTCCTCCTTGTTTTGCTATTTCCATAGCCTCTTTTAAATTGTCAGGAACATTCGTTAGAACGTCTTCTTTTTCTGCTCTGACTTTTTCTTGAACTTTAGCAACTAATTGATTAACATCTTCAACATCTTCAAACTCTAAGGCTTTGCCTATCTCTTTAAATGTTTCTTTTGTGTCTACAATTATATCAGCTTCTGGTTCTTCTATTACTTCTGAATCCCACTCTGAAATTATTCCATCTTCTTCGGTATTTTGATCCTTTGGATCAACCTCTGGAGTTGGTGTTACTTCTGTTGGTTCTTCTACAATATTCTCTTCTACAGCAGGAGTTTCTACTATTGGTTCTGCTGGTATTCCATCTAACCCTGGAGCTCCTTCTTCTCCTGTATCACCAGGATTCATTGGGTTGTCTCCTGAAGGATCGGTAATAGTTTCTATAGCAGGTTTTGTTACTGCTGTTCCTTGTTCCTTTACTAGATCCAATAAAAGATCTCCTTGATTTTTAAATTGGCTTGGTTTACCGTTCATAATATTAATTTTTTGTTTTTAATAGTTGCGGGAGAGGGATTTGAACCCTCGACCTTTGGATTATGAGCCCAACGAGCTACCGAACTGCTCTATCCCGCGATGTGATATAAACAAATTTCTTGCCATTATTTTTTACCAGTTGCTCTCTTCCTTTGAGTTTCTTTTTGTTTCTGAAAACTTAATCCAATAAATCCTTTATTTGCAAGCTTTTGTTTCATTAAATCTATTCTTCCTTTAGCATACACTTCTTCAAGATTAGAATCGCTTCCCATTTTCTGTAACTGAACCTTATTTTGTTGTTCTGTTGCAGATTTCAGCATATCAGCTTCAGTTTTTTGCTGCTCAGAAGATTGAGATTGTTCTTGCAGTGCTGCTTGCTCTTCTGCTGCTTGGGCTTGAAGTTGTTGTTGCTGTGCAAACTCCTTCTCTTCAGCTTCTCTTATAAACTTCTCTAGACGTTTTAATGCTAATGTTATATCTTTCTCTCTAAGAAGTTTCATCGCATTTACAAAATCTATCTGGCCAGCTTGTAGTGCTGATGTTACAATGAACTGGAAATTCTCTGCATCATCAAATGCTGGAGGTAAAACATCTATAAATACTGCGTAATCATCTAAATCTACATCAACATTATCTGATAAGAAATCTATTCCAGCATCTCCTATAACAGCAGAAAATCTTTCATTTCCAGCCCATGCTACCTTTACAAGGCCCGCTTTATGCTCGTATATTCTAGTGTTAAATCTATCAAATGAAGAAAATAATGTTTTGGTTGCTAGATTTGATTGGAATAAAGATGATCTTGTTACTCCTACAGCCTGAGATGCTCCTTGAGTTATACCCTGTCTAGCATCATTAATACCTGTAATAGCATCTATCTCAGCATCTAAATATTGAGCTATTGATATATATTGATTAATTGATTGAGATAAGGTTTGATCTATTGGAGAGAATTGGTTATAAGTTGCTGGTATACCGTCTTTCTTAGAATTTATAAATGCAATTCCTGTAGTTTTTAAATATTTTATTACATTATGAGCATCCCAATCATCTGGTATTTGAGCTATATCATAAATAAATCCTTTCCCTCCGGCTCTAGATATAGCTAATTGTAAGCTATAAAGAACTATATTTTTAAGATCTTGAAGCTCCTTAATTTGTTGAACTTTTGATATTCCTTGAAGATTTATATAATTTGGTATTAGTGCGGTATATGGGTTTTTAACATCTCTGAGATTATCTATATCCCTAGACATATTTTCTGTTTCTCCCCAATCTACAAATATTTTACCACCTATAAGAGTTCCTTTTCTCCATATTTTAACAGTATTAGTAAATATCTCTTCACCTCCAGTTTTCTCTGGATTATAATCCTTTCCGCTTATTATTCTATCTTTAGGGACTCTTTTGACATGCTCATTACCATACTTATCTCTAGTTTTCTTATGAGATAATCTTTTATAATCAACCCATACCGCAGAAACAACTAAAGCTCTAAGCTCTCCCCTCTCTCTTCTAAAATATTTTATTCCACTTCCTTCGAGTAATGGGAATGATTGATTTGTTTGAGTGGTAGCATTTATTCTTTGACCTTCTTTGAATGAATTATATACTTCTTTTATCTCTTCTTTACTTAATCCATATTTAGCAGCTATATCGCCTATATTCATATACCTAACCTCTCCAAAGAATGAAGAATCAGATAAATGATCATCTGTTGCATTAACATCAAATATCATATACCTAGGATCAATCCTTCTAGCTATGGGAACTCCATCAACTAGTTCTGTTTTAGCAAAACATCTACCAGCTATTAAGAGATCTCTGAATAATGCTAATCTTGTGTAGCTCCAATCATTTCTTTTAGCAATGTACTTCAAGACAGTTTCCATTATAATTTCTGTCTTATCCTTCCATTTATAATCCATGAATTCATCCAACTCTTCTTCATCGGCAGGTATAAATCCTTGTCTCTGTAAAGGTAGCCCAAAATCTTCTTCCAGACCTTTTGCATCTTCAGACATTCTCATCTCAGCTCTTAGATTTTCTTTCTGATCTAACTTCCTAGCCTTAGCATCTTTATTAATTGCCTTAACAGAAATATCAAACCCTTTTTCTTCTAATTCTCCGAGTAAAAGATCTATCTTTATTTTTATTTTATTGAAATTAATCCACTTTGCTGGTAATACATCACCATCTTCAGCCTCCTGAAGAAACCTAAATTCCTCACCCTGTTGAACTCCCTGATAAAAGTTATAACACTCGTTCATAGTAAAAAAACTCAAGTCATATGAATTATTTATATTTTGACTTGTAATAGCTTCTACTACTTTTCTATGCCATTCCTTATTCTTTTCGGAATCCGATATATTAAAAGCGGGAAATTCAAAATTACTATAAGTTGTATTCGAATCTAGTAAACCCATAAACTACGATTTAGCAAAAATTATGCCTATTGCGATTTTATACCCATACCCTGAAATTCATCTCCTTTAGATTTATTTCCAGGTAAATTTCTTTTATTAACTCTTATAATCCTTCCTCCTATATTTCTATATTCAAAAGATGGTAGAGTGCTAGACATCTGTGAAGATTTTCTAGTTGTTGACTTATCCTCTTTTAATAACATTAATGCTAAACCAAATCCTATAGCTCTATCAGTATTTTTAGATCCAAAATCTATAAATTCTTGCAATAATTCTAATGAAGGTATATATTCACAAAACTCTTCTACGTATTCCTCTATAAGAGAAACTAAATAGTCTTTAGTTCTGTCATTCATAGTTATACCTATTGTGTTAGCTCTACCTCCAACTAATCTAACTATTCCTTGTGGTGTAGTTTGAAGAAGATGTTTATATCCCATCTCATCGAAATAAGATATCATTCTAAATCTATTTTTTTCTATTAATATTTTGCAATCATTATAATACATTAACGCCATAGTGGCTTGATGATAGTAAGAGGCAGATTTATTTGGTCTTGCTGTATACTCAAAAACAACTCTAGGAACATCTAATCCATGTTGCTTTTTCATTATAAATGTACTCATATCAGAAGCTCCAGGAAGAGTATCATCATGATCTGCTGGATCACATCCTGCTATGTATAAATTCTTAATATTAGGAACTGGATGCTCATAAATTATACATTCTCCAGTAAGGTCCGGTATAAATACAGGTTTAGCATCACTATTCATTCTGAAGTATCCCTTTACTGCTTTGGTTGGATTTTCTACAAGAGAAGACATTTGTTTGTTTATTTTTATTATGTCTCCTATACCTTCTCCAGCAGCTTGACTAAAAGCTTCCTCTACAGTTAAAGGATATTTTTGTATAAAATCATTATAAGATTTAGCATCAAGATTTTTTCTCCTTTCTCTTTCATAAAGAATCCATCTTATTGCTTTCTCTTTCTGATCGTTACCGTACTTATCACAAGCTATTCCCATCCATCCTCCAAAGAAGAATCTATTGAGTCTATAAACATCTGAGTTCTGCCACATTTTCATGAGACCCATTCCGTCCTTACCAATGTCTCCAGAAGTCCCAAACAAAACAGGAACACCAATTCTACGAGTTTCTTGCATTAAACAATCCTCAGTATAAGACCATATCTGAGGTAAATTTTTTATCTTTCCAGCTTCATCACATATCCACTTACCTAGCAACATACCTTCATATGCTGAATCAGTAGGAGGAACTACTGTGATCTCTGACATAGTACCTTTCTTGATTGGGTTTCCATTCTCATCTTTAGTTTTAATAAAGAATTCTAACTTCATACCCCTACTAGACCCTACTCTAGCTCTCAAAAACCCTGGCAGGTTATCATATATAAATTTAACTTTTTGAAATAGAATGATTGAATCTCTTTCTGATTTAGAGTTCATTCCTACATGGAAGTGAGATGAAAAGCTTACATCATGCAATGCATCTGCCGCAGCTTTCCAAGAGAACCCAGCTCTACGTCTTTTAACGCATACTAGACCATCTTTTCTTGATTCTGTTGATTCGTGTATAGCCTTAAACCATTCGTTGTCACAGACCCTATATTCTGGCCTTATACGACCTCTTTCTACATTGGTAATGCAACAATAATTGAAATAGAAGTACATCTTTCCACACATACCCCCGTAACCAATCTTACATCTTCTAATTTCTTGTATTTCCCATCTTTTCTTTTCTTCTGGTGTACTAAATGATGGAATTTGCAATCTCTTAACCTTCTTAGTATTTTCTTCAAATACAGGAGTTCTTTGTAAGATCATTTTAAGCTTCTCTTCTATCTCTGGAATTCTGTCTTTTTCCAGTATATCAATTACTAAATCATCTTCTTCTATTTCCGCCATTCTTTCTTCTTATCTTACCAGCTTTCTGTAAAGTAGAGGTGGCTATAGCAAAAGCCTTTCTCTTGCTATAACCTTTATTCCTCATTATGCTTCTTACAGCATCATCTAACTTTTTAGGCACTTTTTTCTTTTGGTTCGTCTTCGCTAGGACTCTTTACAAAAAATCCACTAATAAATGAAAGCAACACAGTTACAAATCCACCTATTTCTGGATCATAAAGAGCAACATCAGGTCCGATAAAATAAGTATTCAGAACAGCTAATGCTCCAAAAACAATAGTACCTACACTTTTTTGCGTTTTACTTACAGCCATAATTATTATTTAATTTGTTGAAATTCTATTTAAGCAATATCTTTGCCAATATTAAAATTGTTTACCATTATAAAAGAAACAATCTCCATCCCATCTTATAATTTGTGAATGAGATTTTCCTTTACTGTCTACAAAAACAACTGCAAATCCGTTCCTCCACGCTCTCTTAGCTAATCTAGAAGCATATTTATGAGCGCCGCTGTGTATGTCTCCTCCCCATCCTATATTATAGGAAGAGAAATTATGATCATCAAATTGCTGAATTCTATGAGTATGAGCAAACATTACATTGCCACCAACAACATCTAAATGCTTTTTAGCAGCATGTATGTTTGTATACTCTCCGTGTATTAAAGTTAAGTCCCCTAATTGAATCGAGTCTTGTTTCCAATCCTCGTAGATATTATATCCCCTTTCTTTTAATTCAAGCGCTTCTGACGGACTTAACAAAGCGCCTCTACCTAATTTAGAACCCTCCGCTGTTTTTAATCTACGGTTGTATCTGTCTTCATGATTTCCCCATATATAATTCCTTTCTATGTCTACATCTCCTATAGCTCTATCTATAGCATCTAGACACTTCCTAGACTCTTTATACTCTTTTGATAAAGTAAGCCCCTCCATCGGGGCATTACCTACATCATGGAAGCTTATAGAATGCATATCAACAATATCACCTATAAGATGTAAGCCAGATAGATTCGGACTTACATATTCTAAAAATGATAATATCGACTTAAAAAATTTCTTATTATGAAAAGGAAAATGCATACAACCCATTACTACGTGCAACTCCCCATCTATATCTGAACTTCTTTTGTTGTATTTCATATTTCTTGAAAATTCTACTAAATCAGCTTCTTTTTTGGTGAGTCTTTTCCTAATTTGTTTCTTCATTTCTTCCTTTCCTCATATGTTCAAACATTAGATAATGTATCGCCTTATAAAGATCTGTGGGATTTTCTGACTTTTCATAACCACTAGTCATATATCTTTTTATATATTTTGATGCAGAGAACATGTTAGCTCCCTTACCCATACTACCTGACATAGCAACGTCTTTACTAAAGTTAGGAACATCCTTGTCTTCATATTTATCATCATATGTAGACGATAAATAATCTATTAGATTAAGTATCTCTATAGAGAATTCTCCATCTTTTTTGTATATTTTCGACAATATAGTTTCGGCGACATCATCTATATCATAAGTTTTGTCTGGCTCAAATTCATCATCTCTTTGAGCTTTCTCTCTAGCACCGTTAACTTCAGAAATAAAATCAGAATGTTCTGTAGTTTCCCATTCTGCCATTCTTATTATATCTTCGTCTTCAAATCTGAAATCAAATGTATTATGTTCATTTATAACATCGAGTCTATATTTTAGATCTTCAAAGTCTCCTTCAAGACCATTAAGAACCATACCCTTCAATTCAGCATCAGAATCATCTAGCTTTATTCTATAGATATCTTTACCTTTTAATGTTTCTACTACAGATCTATAGACTCTTCCAGGTCTTAAATGTCCATTAAACTGATTTCTGTAATCATCTTTTAATGCTTCAAAATCATGTACGTATACTAATACTATATTATCTCTAGTTATAAAGTTCATTATCGTCTTCTTCCATGTTAAAAATATCAAGTGTAGATAGATCATCTTCACTGATTTCTTCTTCCTCCTCTTCTACACTGTACTCAGGTCTTGATATAAGAACCTTGTATATATCTTGTCTATCTTTCATGATACTAGGCAACTGTTTCATTATACCTACAGAAATCTTTAGTTCTGTATCTGTTTTGCCTTTCTTTTTAAACAAAGATATAAACTCGTCGATCTGTTCATCAATTGCAATAGATAAGTCTTTTTCTCTATCGTATTGTAATTCCATGAAATCCTTTATAGCTTCTTTTACTCTTGGATTAGTCCCTTCTACTACAGATTTAGATGTTTTAGATAAAGCGCCATTTTTAGTTCTAGGTAATTTAACTGTATCTGCTGCCTTATCCTTCTTCCTATCCATCGGAAGTTTTCTAAGAGGGGACTCATAATCATACACTAGGAATATGAATCTCAATTCCTGATCACTGCAATTATTAAATGAATCAAAAGATATAAGCTCTGGATTGTCCTCTATAAGAGGTTTCTTTCCTAACTTAAATATCATTTATTAAGTATTTTGTAAATTCCGTATCCAAGCACTCCACAAATAGTTAAATTCATTAATGCTGGACTCATTTGAGTTGAAACGTAAGCGTTTAAAAAGGGAGCTATTACTACTGCGAAACCAATAGATGCTCCAATTGCGATTAATGTTGATTTTACTTTGTTCATAATATTATAATTTATTCTGCTTAATAATTGTTCTATTGCACAAATAATGCCATTATTTAGTTACAATGACCTTTCTTCCTAAATACCAAAATACTAAATGCTCTGTTTCTATGCATTCTATAGGCAAATGACCTATCCTTCCATCTAATTCCTCATACTCTTTTGGAGATACTACAAAATTAAACTCATACTCATCGGGAAACTCATTTATATTAGTTAAGACCATTTCCCTCATCTTATCTACTGCTTTCATATACATATATAATTTCTGAATAATAACAATGTAAGCATATAATTTCTTTACAAATTCCTGCCGCATCTATATAGTACGACATAACAGGTCCATGACACTTACTACATTTATAATGATCATTCATATCAATTTATTTAATAAAATTCTACCATCTTCTATACTATTCATCATATAATCAAATATCCTACCACTAGACGGATGTTTAAAATCCTTTTTAAGACTATTTAGATCACTTCTAAGAGACTTTTGTGTTTGTAAGTATACTTTGTATACTCCGTCTACAGATAAGTCCTCAGAGACGCTTATTTGACCTCGTTCATAAGGATCATCATGGTAGTGTGAGTAATCTTTATCCTTATATTCATCTAATTCTCTAGATTCTGTATAAGAAAGCGTCCTTAACCAGTCATCTACTGTCTCTAATTGTCTGGAAGCACCTTCTATTCTGTTAAGATCTGATATATCCTCTAATATGTATTCTAATTCTTCCATTAATCTTCTTAGATACCTTACATCTCTTATCTTTTTAATTATTAATTTGATTAAATCTTTTTCTTTCTCCTCCTCCTTGTAAAATCCCTCTAATAAATCTAACTGTTCTTCCATTAATTAATATCTTTCCTTAATTTATCAATTCTTTGCCTAAGATTAATAAAGTTTTCTACTTGATTCTGTAGTATAGCTCCTGACCTTAATGGGTTATTAGCATCTATGGCGTCCATTGTCCATCCAGTGTAGACTTCCATAATATTCCCAATCTCCCTTAATTCTTTTTTAATATCTTTTGTTTCCATACCAAACAAATCAGCGAACACCATACCAAAGGGATGGATTAAGACATATTGACAGTACTCTTACTAGTAATAATTACTAGTTACTAGTTATATTACTAGTAATAAAGTAATATATTCTTATAATATACTAGATATAATTACTAGTACTAGTTATATTATCTAGTAATTATGACAAGTATTGTTTATTATTACTAGTTATATTACTAGTAATAGACAATACTGTTATAATTACTAGTATTACTAGTTATATATCTACAATTACTAGTTATATTACTAGTAATAGTATATATATTATATATAAGTGACATAATTTGGTAGTAAAATAGTCCAAACAAGCACAGAAATAGGGATTTTTATGACAAAAGATGGTAAAATGTATATATTTAAGTACCTAAATACTATTAATACCCCCACCCCTTTTTCAAAATAAATATAGATATCTGTGTATTACAAGCCTTTTAGCCCCTACCCTCCATCACGATTGACAATACCCCCTTGAAATATATTGACCTCTCCAACTTGAAAATTATTTGACCTAGTACTATATATTACCTAGTAGTATTTCTCTGTTGTCTGGCCTTCTCCTACTAGTTATATTACTACCCATTTCAATGAAGCATGACATTTTTACAGTGTTATATTTATAGGGTGACAAATAGTCAGTATATGGCTATAACTAAGAGTTTAGTTTACATTTTCTAAGGGATACACACACCTACCTACATGTATGTATA
>WLWG01000857.1_pt1 | contig 30170 bp, 31 predicted proteins | sample 6712871 | NCBI WGS metagenome assembly WLWG01 (sample SAMN12718693, study PRJNA515312) | sponge metagenome | isolation source: marine sponge | host: Mycale hentscheli | place: New Zealand: South Island, Marlborough, Capsize Point | collected 2003-05-01
AAATCCGTCGATGTTTCTTTCAAGAACATCAAACTGAGATACTATACTATCGCCATTTAGGATTTGAGCCTCACGTGTTCCGAATACTAGTTTATCAAACTTAAACGTAACATGATTCATGGTGACGCCATAATAATCTTTAGTAGCCACAGGAAATCCTGTATCTACTCTTCTTATCCAAGCGTTTCCTGTTCCCTTAAATGCTGCTGATTCGCCAGAGAGAGTGGTCTGTCCACCTGTAAATAGATTACTAAACCCGGCCTCTCCGTTTTGTGGAGTAAACTGTATTGGATATAACCCCTCAATAGTTTCCCTAACTAGCGCCTTTACTTGAGCCTGGGTTGTACCTGCTGTTACTTTGATAATTTCCCTTACCTGTACTCCGCTACTCACAACCTTGATACCGCCTACAATTTTGCGTATGGCTATGGTTTTTTCAGTGCTGTCTGACGTTCCCTTTTGAGCAACAAAATTTATACTGGGTGGGCTGTTTAAAAATCCACCGTCTAAGTTTATTGCTGCTTGGTTTGTGGTTCCGTTGTTTAAGTAACGTATTCCTGCTAGGGCCTTGAGTTCATTTGCAAAAGTATTACTTTGCGCGATACCTCCGGTTTCATTATCGTAAATCCGTATCTGTGGAGCAGAACTTGTAAAATTGTAATCCTTATTGTTGCCTTCATCGTTTTTAATAACAACAGGGCCGTCCTGCCATGAGAAGGAAAGTAAAATCTTACTATCCGTAGTTATGACCGAGGGGATGTTTGCAAAATCTACAGAGAATTGATTCTGGAAAGGAGTATACCTCTCTATAGGTATGTTAAAAGTATTGGGCTTATTGTAATAGTTAGGAACCGCCGTCATTCCACCGGTACCTGTATTGTCATAACCATCTGTGTATCCCCCATAGAACAAACGGCCCTGCGACATCGCTTGGCTATCTGCACGCTGAGGTACATTTGAGTATGTGTTATCCTGGACTATAGCGGACAAACCTTTATAGTTAGAGTCGTTACGGAATGTGCGAACCTGTGTTCCTGATCCATGCACATTGGGTATGCTTTCTATTAAGAAAAAAGCGCTGTCCTTGTCACCCTGTCTTGCGTAAATATTAATATTCTTTACATCAAGTTCTGAGTTGGTTACTGTAATTTTTATTTCGTTCCAATAATTTCTTGCACCAGCATCTATAAATCCGTCTTTTAATTGGGACTTAGATATAGCCAGTTCAGAGTATGGACTTAACGATGTTTCCTCGCCATCATAGTACTCGTATTGATATGCAAACTGAAAGTTCTTTTCGAATATGTCGTTCTGAGGATAATCTGGATTGTTGTTGAATACTGTTGTTGGAGGAAAGAGTGGGGGCTGCTTTGCTACAGTGATGTAGTTTCTGCGTTGTTGAGTTGTCCCGTTAGTGAAAGTGCCAGGATACCCTCCTGCTCCAGATATACTTTGCTCTGCTAGGGTAGCGTTTATTTTCTTAGGCGCCGTCTGTCCGTCGTTAAAGTAAAGCAGGATGTCTCTGTTTGACATTTCAACTATAGACGCATACACGAAACCATCCTCAGTAAAATTAAGAACGGAGTCTTCATAAACTAGGTAGGTCTTCTTGGCGTTCTGGTCATAGCGAAGTATCGTATGATTTTGGTTGCTGTTCCAAACAAAATAATACACCTGTGCTGCTGCATCATCACCGACACTACCGATAGTGAGATTTGTACCCGAGGGCATTGATCCGTTTTCAATACTTGCTGAACGATGTGTGTTACCCCATGAGTTTTTTAATACAAGTGCCTCACCGTCGGCGTCAATAGACACACGAATGTTTTGCGCATCCGTCATTTCCACTCGGGTAACTAGACGCTCATCATCATCTTTGTTTAGAGAGCGAGGAAGTAGTTTATCTATAGAAGCCATCTATTACGCTTTAGGGCTTAGTTTGAAGTTTCTGCGGGTAACGCTCAATGCATCAAACTTATTAAAGGACTTGAGCCTTGCGTTAGCCAGGCGTCTTTCATTATAGTATTCTGCACGTGCCCGCTGTTTCTCGTTAGCCGGTACGCTGGCCTTGCGTTGTATTGTGTGGTAGTAGACATATGCACGTAATGCTTGCTCCGCAAAAACAGGGACGCAAGGATTGTCGCATTTGGCTGCGTCTGATATATACTCAAGAACAACTTGTGTTGTATCAGATACAAGTGATATCTCTATCCGACATTCTTCCCAGTTAATTCTGTACTCACCAGCACCTTGACCACCGCCAAGACCGTAGAGGCGACCCATTGTATTCTCATATAAAAAGTTTCTAAATACATAGGAGTCAAAACCAAGTAGATAATCTGGAATAGCATCAGCGGGTTGATCTGGCAGTATGTTCATATTGGGGTTTTCTGCAAACACATACACCAATCCATCGTTTCCAAGTTGACCAATCTTAACCATCTCCACAAAGTCAGAAGGTAAGTCTACTGTGCCTAGCGATTGGTTTACGTCCAACAGAGTTGTCTTAATATTATGAGACATGTCAAATCCGAATTCACGTATGCCTCGCAACGCGTATTGACGTAACATATAATCAGATGCGGCTGACCCATAGTCATCCATATCTACACTCATGATGTAATCGTTGATTACTTTATCTACTGTAACGTATGCCTGGCTCATTATCTACTTTCGTCTTTAGTGGTTTCTGAAGAGCCGTAGTTGTACACATCGCTGTCACGTAAATTTACACCAGCAAGTGTAAGTATCTCGTTGACGAGTTCAGTGAAGTACTGCTCTGGTAATTCAAAGTCCACACTATTGGCTGAAGAATAAATCTCTACACCAGCAACAGATGAAGTATAACCAAACTTAGGAGACTGTGATGTCTTTGCACCAGTGTCTGGAAGAATACCTTGTGGTACTTTGTAATATCTTAAGTTAATCTTAGCGATGCTCGTATTCACATTTGGGAACACCTCTATGTCGTTTGCTATTAGAGCGACAGGAGCGTCATCAGAGGGTGCTGATAAATCGCTGTTAAGTATTCTGTCAATGTGGTCTTCATTGTATACAAGAGATACCAGCGACTGCTTCTGTACACCGAGAATCTTTTTCCCTATAGTTGATATAGATATGACACGTGCAAAGTCACTTGGTTTAGCAACCGTTCCGCTCGTAAGAGTTAACTCAACCTTCTTAGCGAAGGTCGATAGGTCTTCCTCTACTTTTTTTGAGAAGGCAAACTGACGCGGGCCATCAATAGCCATGCGGCGCATTCTGTTTGCCATTGATATATCATCAAACAATCTGTTGAACAGATTCATCTGTGCCACACCTGCGAACTGATTAAATATAGAGGGAGTTATAAACCCTCTCTGGTCTTTGTTCGCTATATCTTTTACTGCTTTATATACTCTTTCTACACTTGCCATATGCCTTGAGGCTTTGTAGCAAATATACGAATAAAAAAGGGGGCCTTACGGGGCCCCCTTTCTTGCATTAACCGATTCTCATTACTATGCCTATGTACTGAGATAAGACAAACTTACGAAAGTTTTTCTAATCTAGAAACAAGTTCTTCGTAAACTGGAACACCCTTTTCGGTGAGGCAGAAACGAACCATAATATCTACAGGGTCTTGGCCTGCAGGGACAGATATAATTAATCTACCGCTGTCGAACCAATACACTCCATCTGACTTTGCCGCCAGGATTTGGAAGTCTGATCCTTGAATTACAGCGGAACGTACTTTTACACGTGGGTCATCAAACATTGATATAAACTGAGCCGGATTTGCCTTAGCCTCTCTGAGTAACTCACGGCGAATCTCAATCATCTTCTGCTCGATATTGATACCGAGGGCAATCGCTACTGACAAAATCTCATCAGATTCCTTGGTTCGAACTAACGCAATAGCATCATGTGTCAAGAACTCTTGCTCTACTTGTTCCTCAGAATCTGTGCTGTTGTCTACAATTTTAAACTTGTTGCCACCATTAGCGATATTGCTTGGGTGTTTATCTAAGAACTCCATAAGGTTTGGCTTTGACACCGGCACCGCAAGTAACCCATCATTAAATGCAATGTGAGAGCGTCTAGCATTTATGCTTTGCTCTTCCTTGTAGATACTAGACTCCCCTGGACAATATCTAATAGCACGTACAGTATTTGACTCCGGGTCGAATACAGTTGTCTCTGTTCTTAGTTTGAATATAATACCGCCGCCTTTAACGATTTGATACACTTTCTGTGATGGAGCGGTAGGGTTTTTTTTGATAGCACTGTAGCCCTTCTTGGGCGCAGTCTTTTTCTTTGCTGCAGGTGCAGCCTTTGCTTGTGTTGCCATTTGAATAGAATTAAATAATTAAAAAAAGGAGAGGGGCAACGCCCCCCTCCGATGTTTGTTCTCCTTATGCAGTGATAAGGATGTGTTGGTTTGCTGCACGAGTAACCAATGCACACTCAGAACGGTAGTTGAACTGAAGGCTATCTTCGTTGGTGTTGTTTACACCTAAGATAGAACCTGTCATCCAGTGCTCCATTTCGCGAGAGTAACCGTTAGTGTCTTTGTAGTTTAACTCCAAAGCAGCAGCACGATCGCCTGTCTTAGGATCAACAACAGTTGTTAACGGAATCATTGCTCCCAAGTAGTGTGGGCTAGCAGAACCTAATAGTGTTGGTTCGTTCAACAATTTCCAAGAGTGCTTGTGGAATGTGTATCCACCACGCTTGAATGAGTCGAAACCAAGTTCTGAACCACGTCCACCGAATGCACCGATACCAGTAGTCACATTAGTGAAACCGGCAGCGCCGTTCAATGAAGCAACCATGTCGTCAATCTCTAATGCTTGAGAAGAGTTTACGTACATAGCGTACTCTGGAGCAGCACCTTGCTGGTCTAATGTTTCAATCAACGTGTCCATAGTAGCGAACGAGGTGATTTCACCATCTTGTACAATACCACGATTTTCGATAGCAGCGAAGTAACCTTCACCCGCTGTTGGGCTGCCACCAATGTTTGTAGTTGTCAACGTGTTAGTGATTGTCTCACCTAACAACAACATCATTTCACGCTTGTCGAGGAAACGAGCACGAGTGTCCATTTCTCCTTTCACGTACCAACGGTAGTCGCCGTTACCTACGTTAACCCAACCAATGTTAGTTGCTTGAGAACCTGTAACCTTGAATACCTCTTTGATAATGTTGTAAGAGTTTGTACGCTTGATTACGTTTGACTCTAAGTAACCTGCGTTCTGATCAGATCCTTGAGCGAACAAGTTACCGATTACTGGAAGGTTGTAAGCACCAGTCGCTGCAGTTGCACCGATGTTGCCGTTTAGAATCTCAACAGTGTAAGAAGCAGTAGCAGCGTGACCAATCTCACCCGTTGGAGTGATAGCAGTTACGATACCGCGCTCTTTACCGTTCCATAATACAACGTCGTTCAAACGCAATACGTTAGCGTCACTTGTTGCTTTAGTCAAAGTCAAGGTAGTAGCCGCTGATGCCGCTGTTGCTGCCAAGTTAACTGAAGCGTAAGAGTGTAGACGAGTTTCTTCCCAGTACTGTACAGAGTCAGCAGTTCCGCTTGCGCGTACTGCACCTGTAAGACTTAAGAAACCTGTAAGTCCACCAGAGATTTGCTGGTAACCATAGGTCTTAACCAATTGGTCACGGTTGTCTGGTGCGTTGATTTCGTCAATGAAATCAGCCAACGAAGTGTACTTCGCTGGGTCAAGGCGGCGGAATACCGCTGCTTTGTTGTCGTTAAATACCGGAGGGTACGAATTTGCCATGATAATATTTTTTTATAGCAGTTATTTTAAAAACATTTGCGGACGTCCTAACGCATCAAGTACTTGTTGTGTTAGTGAATCCTGTTGACTCCCATTTGGATTAGCCTGCGGTTGTTGCGGGTCTATGTTAGCAGCCTTCTCAACGATGGTACGCTGACCATCACTAAGACCTTGTGCGTAAATGCTGTTTAGAATTTGTGGCAGATTGTCTGTCACTGTTCTGTGCATGTTCCACAAGTCGTGATCCCATTGACCCTCACTTCCAACATACTTGTCGAAATAAGAAGTCATGTCGCTGTTAGATTTACCAAGTTCATTTCGATAATCTTGCGGTACCCCAAAGTTGAACGCTTTACCACCGGGTAAGTCAAAGGCAATTTCGCCTAACTCTCCAAGTGATTTTTGATTCGCATTGAGCCAAGATTGGTCGAAAGGATTTGGTTCCTCTTCGGCTTGGTTTGAAGTTTCAATAACAGGACTGGTATAATCATTACGGAGTGTACCAATACTATTACGAGCCTTCTCTGCATCAATCTTCAACTGTAGATTTGCAAGTCTTACTTCTTCTTCATTGTACATTGAGTCGTCAGTCTTGTACTTAGAGTTGATTAGTAAATCAATCTCGTCGTTTGCCAACGATGGATATTCACTTGCCATTTGTACACGCATCGCAGTGCGATCATCCATTTCGGATGGATCTAATGCCTGGTAGCGGAACCAATCTTCCGGTGAACGTCCAGTCTTCTCAACGAAGTCAGCAATAACTTGAATTCGTGGGTCGATTTCTGTTGCAGTTATTGATTCAGTACTGTCTGCTTGCTGTGGAGTCTCTGTTTGCGTTTCGCTCAGAGCACCAAAGAAAGTTTCGAGTGCTGATAAATCCTCATTAAAAGAACTTTGCTCTTGCTGTACAGGGTCTGGTGTGGACTCCTGTACGGGAGCGGTTTCTTGTTGAACCTCTTGAGCAGCGGGCGCGGGTTCTGCATCTGCTACTGGTGCGCTCGGCTCGGGCGCTGTTTGTTGCTCAACCGGTGGCTGTTCGGCCTGCGGTTGTTCTGGTTGCGCCTCCTGTGGCTGCGCTTCTTGTGGTGCAGGATTATCTCCGCCTGGCATTGTATCCGAGATACTAAAGCCAGCATCCTTAATCTGCTGCTCCATGTTTGATTCTACACTATTCATTTTAAAAAAAATTTAACTGATTGTTGCAAAGTTAAAAAGGAATTACTATGTTTATCGCAGTGAAATTTTAACCGATTTATTATGAAACATTTAATTATGAGCCTATTACTCCTTACTGGAGTAGCAGCAAATGCACAAGAAAGTATCCTCGATTTAGCAGCAGGATACGAGTACGAATTGTCAATCCCATTTCCTGGAGACACCATTGTTCACATCGACTATGTTGACCTACCTACAGAGATGCAGTTGGCACAACCCCACAGGATTGTAGAAGACTTGAATGGACACAGTAGAATCTTCTATCACAAGAAGTGGCGAATCTCCTACCACGTTTGGTACGGACGAAGAGAGACGACTACTATCTCTCGTATATAAACGAAGAAGGGGGCTTAACGGCCCCCTTTTTTATTTCGTGTAATCAATATGTTACGCTCTGAATTCGCTGTCAAAGGCAAACTCTTCTGTACCTCTGCGTCTATCGATTTCTCTATCGAACAAATCTTTAGCACCACGCATAGGGTTAAGACCTTTCTTGCGAGCAGCGTTAAGAAGTTCTTGTGGCTTCATACCTCTTGGGCTGATACCTTCTTCGTCCAACATACGAGCCGCTTCTTTAACAGCAAAGAACTTTAAGAGTTTACCAGAGTCAGAAATATCTTCTTCACGTTGCTCTAGGAAATCCTCTCCTATCATCTCAAAGTTTCCGCTTTTTGATTCTTGGATTCTGTCCAACATCATTTCAGTAACAACCTCGTCTTCACCAGGCATGTTTCCACCCATGCGGTACTTCATTGCGCCACCCATTCCGTAGTCCATCTTACCGCCCATTGCATACTGATCTTTAGCACCAGGCTTAAAACCTGCTGGAGCACCAAGCATTGTTTTGATACGCTCTTCTACTGAGCCGCCAGCAACATATTTTTTGGTACCACCTCTACCGGCATTACCGTCCACAACAGAGTCGCTGTTAGATGCGAGCATGTCGGCAGCCATCTTTCTTTGAGACGGATCCTTCAAGAGGGCTTTAAGTAAGCCTCCGCTCTTGTACATCTCTTTCATTCTGTCATTCATAATACTATGTGTTTGTAAGGCAAATTTAAGTAATGTTTTGTAAGTTTACTAAAGTGAGTTACGCAGATGTTACTATAGAATACGGCCCGTTTACGCGCAAAGGATGGTACTCCATAGAGGGGACTAAAGACCCGCTGTTTGTGTCTACCATTAAAGATATAAAAGAGTTAGGCTTTGGAGAGTATAAAGCGTATATCCTAGGGGGTGCGCTAGAGGGTTGGCTTACATGGGATATTGATATAGCACTAATAGGGACGCCCAGCAAAGAGGCTTATGATTTAATGTGGAAAATATGCGCTATTGGTTTTGCTCACGGCATATACATAGACATACAGTTAAAGGAAACTATAGACAATTGTGTACTGAACTGTGGTGGTATGGATAAGTGGGACGGAACATATATAAAAGAGATGTCTTATGAAATAACAAACTACTTTAGTAACAGTAGTGCTCCAGAGGGAAATAGAAATAATTATAAAACAGGGCCGTTCGGACTATGGTTTCGGTCAATACAATATCCGTTTGAGAAAAATCTAAAGAGACATCAAGAGGGTCACAAGTTTAGAAGCCCTGTTTCTATAGAAGAATTATGATCGGTACTTCTTTACCTTCTTCTTGATTTTGTCTGGTTGAGCAACGAATTGCTTTCCCTTTTTATTACCCTCCGCTTTCGCTTTGTTTGTAGCAGCCTTCTCTGCCGGAGACAATGCGTTCCACGCAGCATCTGGTAAGTAACGCTTCTTGCCTTCTGACTTACTACCATCAGAGGTTCTCCACTTTTGCTTTGTCCATTTCTTTAAGGACTCTTGTGACTTCTTAAGTGCCATTAGTTTTTGTATCCACCTCCTGCGGCCTTGTATGCTTTAGCCAGCATCTGTGCTTTACGTGCAGACCACTGTCCTGCATTACCTCCTTTGGTTCCCGCTTTTATCCTATTGAATATACGCTTACGCATTGAAGGCTTAGTGTAGTTGCCCGCCTCGTTTACTTTGGACTTGCCTCCTTTTCTATACTTCTTGGCTGGATTAGTGGCACGACCTAACAAGTCATCATACTTAGTGTTCTTATCAAACTTTGCTGAAGCCTTTTCCCTTTGTGGTTTGTAAACAGATTCTTCTCTAAAGCCTTCCAATCTATCAACGGCCTTGTTTATGTTTTCTGTATTACGGCTATCATCAGCCATATACATTCTGATGTAATTTCTGCTGCTAATACCTCTCTGTTCAGCCTTTTGCTTTTGTTCAAGGTCTTTCATATAACGCTCCTTGCGTTGCGCTGTATTCATTCCTTTATCATTTCTATACTTCTTTACCATCACCACTTTACTTTATTAGCCCAGTAAGCGGCAGACATCTTTCCTTTCTTGATATTCTTAGCATGACGGGCTTTGAATGATGCACGCTTCTTTTTCATTCTATCAGATTCACCAGACTTTGGCTTACCCGCTGTTGAAGCCCCTTGCTCTCCGAAGCGTATAAGTTTAACCTTATCTCCTTCTTTGGCCGCAACAACATGAGATTTCTTAGAGTGATCTGGTGTGCGCTTAGGCTTGTTAAATCCTTTTAAACCGTGACGCTTTAGAAAATTTGCATACTTACTTTTTGCCATAAAGCAAATATAAGCATTATCGTTTGACCCCAGGTACAGCGAGGTGGGTCTCGAGTTTCTTTACTATCTCCATAACCTTTTCGCTTTCCATGTGGTGCGATGGTATTAGTATATAAAGCAACCTTAATTGCTCTGTCGTTAGGTCTATGAAGTGTCTCATGCTATGGCCTTTTACAAAACGATACCTGCACATATCGCTCTCCCTTAACTACAGGTCTTGCTCCATGAAGGTGTGTGACTTGAGATGGGTGAATCGCTATGTGTCCAACCTTCCCTTTATGCAGGGCACTCTGTCTACTAAAATAAGTTCCTCCTCCTTCATACCCGTCGTTAAGAGCAAGCACACAAGATATGTCTGCATGATCGTGATGCAGGTCAAGATGTCCTTGTACAGACTCTTCGTATTTTATAATAAAGGTTTCAGTCTTCATTACATCCCATCCCTTCCCGCTTAGTTTCCACAAATGTATTGCCGCCGGGTACACATATTCTTTTAGTATTCTTTCGTAGTACCAGTGCAAGCCTAGTTCACTAATCAGCATATCTGTAGCGGGATAATATTCGTGTCTGTCCTTCGTCCACTTTCCAGAAGCATTTGCCTCTTTGATTACTAAGTCACAAAACTCCTCTGTGAATAACGGAAACGTAAAGACGTCCGGTATAGGCTCATCTACTATCAAGTCAAACTTCTTCAACTTTGCGCTGTATGTCAAGAACTTTTCCACGAACTCATCGTAAGGTATGTTTCTCAAAAAACTCTTCGTATAATCAAATACATTGTGTCCCATAGATTCCTGGTCTTTTTGTTTAAACATGTGCTTGTTTTTTGCTAATGCAATAGCGCGTGTATCTCTAGTGATGTATCCCAGATCACCTCTAGGATGTTCTGTAAATGTTGCACTAACAAACTCGTCAATAGCAAATATGTAATGATTAAAGTTTTGCTCTAGCAACAAGCGTATTCCCTCACGGGTAAGTATATAAGAGTGAGTACAGTAAGTTAGTTTTGGCTTTACATGATTCTCAGAAAGAACCTCTGGCTTCTCAACAAAATTACAAGACAGGTAGAACAGAGTCCAATCATAGTCTGTCTCCAATTCCTCTTTGTTAAACTTCCTTGTTACCTCAAAGTCATCTTCTAAGATTAGTATCTTCTCATAACCCTTTTCATAAGCATCCTTCCATAATCTCCAATGAGAAAGAGATGTGCCTGCTTCTCCCGGCAAAACATTTCTGTCCCACCATTTATTTTTATGACCCTCTATTTTCCAATGATTACAAACCTCGTAGTCAGCAGGCATGTTCTCTCCGGTATGCCCATTGGTTCCATGGAATATTGTTACAGGACTCATCATTCCGAACTCCATAAATCGACTACGTAGTTCTTGCTCCTTCTCGGGATGAAGGGTAATAATGTACGTCATGTCTACATAAGGGGTGGGCGGTATGTTGTCTAGATTAGAATAATCAATAGAGTCCTTTGCAGTAAGTGAAGGCATGTTTTCTATAAGGCCATACCATTCCTCTTTTACCTTACCCCAGTCTTTGGTCTGTATATACTTCTCTACCGCTGTCCAGTCTTGTATGTCTTTGTTAAATCCATTAAGCGTTTCTTCTAGTCCAGCGATTGGGTTTGCAACCGGGAGAACCTTGTGTGCTAACATCTCTAACGCAGTAATACAAAATGTTTCATTGTATTCTGTTGGGTAATACCAGATCTCCATTTGCGACAAGAGTGCGTACAGTTTTGTTACAGAAAGGTTACCGTGATAGATTACGTTTTGCATTTGCTCTACACGCTCCGCGAAATGCTTTTCATAATACGCAACTCCATAAGAAGGTGTGGATATGTGAAGTTTATTTGAGCCTGTTGAATACTTGAGTTCCCAATCATCTAAAACCCTGTCTAACCCTCTCTCTGGATGCGAGGTGTACACATAAGACCCTGGTTCTTTTTCAGAAACTGGTGCGACATTACTTACACTTATACCATTGCCTATAACTTTTATTTTATCTGGGTGTATCACAGCCTTCTCTTGAATAGAGAACACTTCTTTATGCCAGTTCGTTACACAGACAATCACCTCTGTTTCATTGTAAGCCCGCTGTATATCATTATCCGTCATGCGCTCACCTTTATACCAGTAGTAAGGGAGTTCGTTGTGTAGCCAAAATATCTTTTTAGTTTCTGGGCCTACGTCATAATACTTTAAGTAATGCAGATAAGCCACGCCTATTAAAACATCTGGAGTTCCAACATCGCTTACATTCTCTAGAGGTGTATAGTATACATCTCCACCACCAAGGTATTTGTCATGACATCTCTTAACCATACCTACAACGTATACTGAGTTATTCGCAACAGCGGCAAACTGCTTGGCTAGATTCGCTATACATTGTTCTGTGCCCCCTAAGCCCTCTGTGTCTGAGTCCCATGGTTCAGCGTAGTATCCTGCGTGTATTACTATTTTCATCGTTGTGTATTAAAAAAGAATGTTTGAAATAATCTACCCGTGTGTATGTCTTTGCCAAAGTAATCCATAGAGGTGTGAAACTGAATACCCTTGTAGAGTATTAGCCTGTTGTATACATTACCAACGCTACTTGCTAATTCCCATTTAGTCACATCCTGCGCCTCGTTGTCCCACTCTGCGTCTTGACCAGGGTTAGTTGGCTCTAGAAGCCCTGTTGCTTTATGTTTATAGAATCCAGTGCCGCCAGACAATGGCGCGTCTGGCGTTAGATACAATACACCGGCCCATTGGGTTCCACCATCATAGTGAATCCAAGACCTGTCTTTCGCTGTTGTTATTTGGAATGCTGCATTGTACCCCTGATCTGGCCAGTAGGTTATAGGGCCGTGAATCGGCGAGACTATACGTTCGATTGTATCCTTTGTACTATCTGTAGAGAACGACATTGTTCTAGCACCAGGGAAGTTTCCCTTTTGGTCAAAGTCTTGTTTGAGAGCAAAGGCTCGAACGTCATCAACATTGTCATAGAAGTTATCTACGACATAAGTTTTAATGTCCATTGAATTAAATTTATATCACTCAAGATACAACATCTAACCCACCTTGTCTAATGTAGAGTATAAAATGTTTTGTTCCTCTTCCTTTATTTGAATGGTAATCGCCTCATCTCCAGTTAGAACCAATACATAGGGAACATCACCCACGAGCCCATTACCGTCGTAGTAATAGGAATCGGTATCGCCCTCTTCGAACTTGAATACTGTACCAGAAATAAACTCGTCTCGTGTCATACGTAATATGATATAGTGGCTTCAGAAAGAGTAGTAAGGTTATCGCTAGATAGGGCTTCATCAAAAACCCACATGTGACCAATCTGTCCATTGAAATATCTTGAGTTTTGACCCATAGACAAATACAATGCATCAACAGAACCGCTTCCGCTATCGAAGGACATTGCACCTCCTGATCCGCTTAAGAAACTCATACCGCTTTGGTTTCCTCCATTGTAAAAAGTATAAGCCCAGTTTGTTGAACTGCTCGCTGAGTTGACGCTGTTAGATAATATAAACGCACACATCTGCCATCTTCCTGCTTGCAATCTAAACGATGTACCAAAACTACGGCGGTCTCCCGAACCCGAACCTGTACCATCACCACGCACCGGACGAATCTGTCCATCGGGTCTTAGGTTAAAGTGGAATCCCTTGTAGGGAGTGTTGTTCCCTTGACCCGTGGCATCTGTTGTAAGAAAGTTTGTATTGTTAGTAGGGAGTTCTTCTACTTTTATCCAAAAGCAAATCGTTGCGTACCCGCTTGGATTTTGTTTATATGCTGTTCCACTACCTACGCCGTCAAAGTATGAGAAATCATTTGACCCATCGAAAGACAACACGCCTGTATTATCACCTGTGCTTGTTCCATTATTATTTAAAGATAGTCCTGGCCCAAGAAGAGTTGTAGAAATATCTCTATAGGTTTCATACTCGTTTGGAGGATGATACCTAAACTTCATACCCAAACTATCATAACTCTTGAACGGGTCAATATTTACGTTCGTAGAAGTATCGGTAGTAGCAAAAGACTCATTTAAAATATCATTTACCCCAAAGCGCAATGCGGCTAATGACTGATTAGTGCTATCAGCCTTGCCCATCTCTGTGTAGATATCTCTAATAGAAATGTTGGTTGTTCCTAGTGGCATGCTTGATTATTTAGGGCAATTATTATCTATCTCTTTTATGGCTTCAATCAACAGCGCAATAATCTTTTCGTATTTAACAGCGTAGTACCCATTGCTTCTTTGAGTGACAACCTCTGGTAATACTTCTAAAAGTTCCTGTGCAATAACACCTACATCATGTCCGCTGTTTGGATGCAACTCTTCATTCTCTACCCAATCAAATCTTACACCATTAATTTTATGGAGTTTATCGAGAGCAGACTCAATAGGCTTGACGTTTTCTTTAAACCTTTTATCTGAAGTAGCAAATGCGACTACATCGTTTTCTGCGTGAATGACACCATCAGTACTCGGCACACTTGCTGACAATCCAACTGACAGTCTTTCTACTGTTAGCAAACCTGTACTGTTATTAAACACCATGTCTGCACTACCTGCAGCACTACCGCTGTTGTTGTATAAGACCTGGGTATTAGAACCTCCTACTGGGCCTACTGCACCTTTCTGTCCCTTAGAGCCATCAGAGCCATCAGAACCCGCGGTACCTTGAGCACCTTTAGATCCATCTGAACCGTCTGAACCAGCACCGCCTTGCGCTCCTTTCTGACCTTTCTGTCCTTTGTCACCGCCAGTACCAGAAGAACCTGGATTACCCTGTGCACCCTTTTGACCCTTGTCTCCATCAGCACCGCTGTTACCAGCAGCGCCCTGTGCACCTTTAGCACCATCAGAGCCATCGGAGCCCGCAGTACCCTGTGCACCTTTTTGTCCTTTAGCACCATCAGACCCATCGGAACCTGCAGCACCTTGCGCTCCTTTAGCACCATCTGAACCGTCTGAACCAGCAGTACCCTGTGCACCCTTTTGTCCTTTAGCACCATCAGCACCAGAGTTACCTGCATTACCCTGCGCACCTTTCTGACCCTTATCTCCATCAGTACCGGCGGCACCCTGTGCACCTTTAGAACCATCAGAACCTGCGGCACCCTGTGCACCTTTAGAACCATCAGTACCCGCTAAACCTTTTTGTCCCTTGGCTCCATCTGCACCAGAGTTACCTGCATTACCTTGTGCCCCCTTCTGGCCCTTACTGCCATCGGAACCATTGGAGCCAGCAGCACCCTTCTGTCCTTGTGCACCTTTAGCACCATCCGAACCATCCGAGCCCGCTGTTCCTTGTGCGCCCTTCTGACCCTTTTGACCTTTGGCTCCATCAGCCCCAGAGTTACCCGCGTTACCTTGAGCCCCCTTCTGTCCTTTAGAGCCATCAGTACCAGCGCCGCCTTGTGCGCCCTTCTGTCCTTGCGCTCCTTTATCTCCATCAGTACCAGCACCACCTTGTGCTCCTTTTTGTCCCTTAGTTCCTTGCGCACCTTTAGCACCATCTGAGCCGTCTGAACCAGCGGCACCTTGCGCACCCTTTTGACCCTTGGCTCCATCAGCACCGCTGTTACCAGCATTACCCTGGGCGCCTTTTTGTCCTTTAGACCCATCGGAACCTGCGGCACCTTGCGCTCCCTTAGCACCATCTGAACCATCCGTACCAGCAGTACCTTGTGCACCCTTTTGACCCTTGTCTCCTTGAGCACCTTTGGCTCCATCAGCACCAGAGTTACCGGCATTACCTTGGGCACCCTTTTGACCCTTGTCTCCTTGTGCACCTTTGTCTCCATCAGTACCAGCACCACCCTGTGCTCCCTTCTGACCTTTAGCACCGTCAGCACCACTATTACCGGCGTTACCTTGTGCACCCTTCTGACCTTTAGCACCATCTGAGCCATCCGATCCCGCTGTTCCTTGAGCACCCTTTTGACCTTTGTCGCCTTGAGCGCCTTTGCTTCCCTGGGCTCCTTTAGCGCCGTCAGCACCAGAGTTACCCGCGTTACCTTGTGCACCTTTCTGACCTTTGTCACCTTGAGCGCCTTTGCTTCCCTGGGCTCCCTTGTCTCCGTCAGTACCGGCTAAACCTTTTTGTCCTTTATCCCCTTGGTCACCCTTAGAGCCATCTTGACCAGAAGCACCTTGTGCACCCTTATCACCTTGTGCACCTTTGGTTCCGTCTACACCCTTCTGACCTTTATCCCCTTGGGCTCCCTTCTGGCCCTCGTCTCCTTGAGCGCCTGTCTGACCTTTTTGTCCTTTATCTCCTTGAGCGCCTTTGGCACCTTGTGCGCCCTTCTGACCTTTATCTCCTTGGTCACCTTTAGACCCGTCTTGACCCGACGCACCCTGTGCACCCTTATCACCTTGCGCACCTTTGGTTCCGTCTATACCTTTCTGACCCTTGTCTCCTTGAGCACCCTTAGTTCCGTCAACACCCTTCTGGCCCTTATCTCCTTGCGCACCCTTAGAACCATCTTGACCGGACGCTCCTTGTGCACCTTTATCTCCCGCTGTTCCTTTTTGTCCTTTTTGTCCTTTTTCTCCTTGGTCTCCCTTAGAACCATCTTGACCAGAAGCACCTTGTGCACCTTTATCTCCCTGCGCACCTTTGGTTCCGTCTATACCCTTCTGACCTTTATCCCCTTGGGCTCCCTTAGTACCATCGACACCCTTCTGGCCTTTGTCACCTTGTGCACCCTTAGCACCGTCTTCACCAGACGCACCTTGCGCACCTTTATCTCCGGTTGTTCCTTTCTGGCCTTTATCGCCTTGAGCACCCTTAGTTCCCTGCGCACCTTTGGTTCCATCTATACCTTTATCGCCTTGAGCGCCCTTGGTACCATCAATACCCTTCTGACCTTTTTGCCCCTTGTCTCCCTGATCGCCTTTAGAACCATCTTGACCAGAAGCACCCTGGGCACCCTTGGTTCCATCTATACCTTTTTGACCCTTGTCTCCTTGTGCACCTTTGGTTCCATCTATACCCTTTTGACCCTTGTCTCCTTGGTCACCTTTTGAACCGTCTTGACCAGATGCACCCTGTGCACCTTTATCTCCTTGTGCACCCTTATCACCTTGAGCACCTTTATCTCCTTGAGCACCCTTGTCTCCTTGAGCACCCTTATCTCCCTGTGCACCCTTAGAACCATCTTCACCAGACGCACCCTGGGCACCTTTGTCACCCTGTGCACCCTTGGTTCCATCTATACCTTTTTCACCTTGGTCACCCTTAGAGCCATCTTGACCAGAAGCACCCTGTGCGCCTTTGTCGCCCTGTGCGCCCTTATCACCAGTCTGTCCTTTTTGTCCTTTATCTCCTTGGTCTCCCTTAGAGCCGTCTTGACCAGAGGCGCCTTGTGCACCTTTGGTTCCATCTATACCTTTCTGGCCTTTGTCACCAGCAGTACCTTTATCTCCCTGTGCACCTTTATCTCCTTGGTCACCTTTCGAACCGTCTTGACCAGAAGCACCTTGGGCTCCCTTATCTCCAGCCGTTCCTTTCTGGCCCTTGTCACCAGCAGTACCTTGTTCGCCTTTTTCGCCTTGGTCACCTTTCGAACCATCTTGACCAGAGGCGCCTTGTGCACCTTTGTCTCCGGTCTGTCCTTTCTGACCCTTGTCTCCTTGAGCACCTTTATCTCCCTGTGCGCCTTTATCTCCTTGGTCACCTTTCGAACCATCTTGACCAGAAGCACCCTGTGCACCTTTGGTTCCATCTATACCTTTATCTCCTTGTGCCCCTTTATCTCCTTGTGCACCTTTATCTCCTTGTGCACCTTTATCTCCCTGTGCACCTTTCGAACCACCTTCACCAGAGGCTCCTTGTGCACCCTTGTCGCCTTGTGCCCCTTTATCTCCTTGTGCACCTTTATCTCCTTGGGCACCTTTAGTACCAATACCTTCTTGGCCTTGTTCACCCTTCTCGCCCTTGTCTCCTTGTTCACCCTTCTGGCCCTTGTCTCCCTGATCACCTTTCGAACCACCTTCACCGGAAGCACCTTGTGCACCCTTGTCACCTTGTGCGCCCTTGTCTCCTTGTTCGCCCTTCTGACCCTTGTCGCCCTGTGCACCCTTGTCGCCTTGGGCACCTTTAGTACCAATACCTTCTTGGCCTTGTTCACCCTTCTGGCCCTTTTCTCCTTTGGTTCCGTCTATACCTTTTTCTCCTTGGTCACCTTTAGAACCACCTTCACCAGAAGCACCTTGGGCACCTTTATCACCCTGTGCTCCTTTGGTTCCGTCTATACCTTTCTCACCTTTATCTCCAGCGGTACCCTTCTCTCCTTTATCTCCTTGAGCGCCCTTGGTTCCATCTATACCTTTCTCGCCCTTATCACCTTGAGCACCCTTGGTGCCATCTATACCTTTCTCTCCCTGTTCACCTTTATCGCCCTGTGCACCCTTGTCTCCTTGTTCACCTTTGTCGCCTTGTGCGCCTTTGGTTCCATCAATACCTTTTTCTCCTTGTTCTCCCTTGGTACCATCTATACCTTTCTCGCCTTTGGTACCATCGATACCCTTCTCGCCTTTGTCACCTTGTGCACCTTTGTCGCCTTCTTCTCCTTTGGTGCCGTCAATACCTTTCTGACCTTTGTCACCTTGGCTACCCTTGTCACCTTGTTCGCCTTTAGTTCCGTCTATACCTTTTTGTCCCTTATCTCCTTGTGCTCCCTTATCTCCTTGGGCACCTTTATCGCCATTACCGTCGAGACCTTTTTGACCCTTTTCACCCTTGTCACCTTGTTCGCCTTTGGTGCCATCTATACCCTTTTGGCCTTTGCTTCCTTCTTCTCCTTTAGAGCCTTCCTCACCTTTAGACCCCTGATCACCTTTATCACCTTGAGCGCCCTTTTGTCCCTTAGCACCTTCAGCGCCCTTAGCGCCTTCAGCACCCTTAGCCCCCTCGACACCTTTGTCACCTTGAGCACCTTTCTGACCTTTGTCACCTTTGTCACCCTTCGCACCCTTGGCACCAGGAAGTTGCTTGACATCTCCCTTTGTAACAAGGATAGTTGTACAAGGAGGTATCGTCAAGTCAAAGACAAGTCCAGATCCGTTTTCTACAGTGACATCTATTTTGGCCATTGGTTTTGTTTTGTTATTGCACTATATCTTGCACTACATCAAAGGTTCCATAGAACCATGTATCTACACTACTGTCTGAAATGAGTGTAGCCTGCAGGCCGTACACATAAGTACCGGGCTCTACCTGCATATCTGTAGCGGAAATAGAAATAGTTAAAGCACCAACATTGGTGCCGCTAATTGTTATGTCTGTACTGGGTATAATTAATGGGCCGTCATCATACTCTCTGACTTCCATTTTATACGTGTACAGTGTTAGGTCTAATGCCGTTCCATCAGAGTCCTTTACTTGGGCATCTAATTGAAAAGTATCACCGCGACGGGCACATATGTTTACCTGTGCAGCGTTATTCATATTTACGTTTGTGGGGTCTCCACAGGAACATTGGCTTGTTGAGCAGGAGCAAGACATCTTATGATATTGTTAGGTTGGTTACTATATCCTCACTAAGAGGTGGGCGTTCGCCTTGGCGTTGAGCAATCAGTTTACTTTGAGCCAACGCTTGTTTATCTATTCTCTGATCTTTACGATTTTCTGATTCAGCATCAGCCTGCATACGAACTCCGCTTTCCACTTGTTGCTCAACTACTCCATACTCTCCTTTAAGTTGTTCGATTTGAATTTTGAACTGATACTCTAGTTGTATGAGTTGCGCTTTGGCTTCCGTCTCTAATTGAATCCGCTGTGCTTCGATCTGGGCTTCGAGTTGCTTTTTCTGCATCTCCATTTGAGCGGCTACCTGTGAGGCTTGCTGATTTGATTGAGACTGAATCTGAGCCTGCTGCGCCATCATCTCTTGTTGTTGTTTGATTCTTTTCTTTCTGCGAACCACCAAGAGTCTCTCTGCTTGTTCCACGTCTTTAATCTGACGAATGGCAATCGCATCTTCAAGGTCAATTTCTTTTTGTCCAAGAGCAATCTGTATGTTTTGTTCTAGGTATTGCTTGTCCATTTCGTTCATCTCAGTAACAACCACCACGCCGAAGTTGTACATAGATAGATTATCAAAAGAACTGAGAACAGCCATATTGGTTTCTCCTACAGCATTTGTATATACCTTATACAATATACTATCTGGTGGTATTACCTGTAGACAGCGAACAATATCATCACAGACCTTCTGATACAAAACCATTGCGGCATTAGTGATATCGTATATAGCGTTGTTTCCAGCCTGTACTGCCATTTGATTTACACCCACTAAGGCTTCTCCTTTCGGAGTGGTTCCATCCATAACCTCATTGATACCAGTGGCATCTCTGATCATTCGTAGGTAGTGATTGTAAAGAGAAACAAGTTCTTGTATGTTTCTAATATTGTTACCTATCTCTCTAACGGGTGGGTTTTGAAAACCTCCCTCTGGATTCTTACTACGGTAATAGAACACACCGGTTTGTTCGTAGATGTCTTGAATCTCTAATGGCTGTAGTTCACCACCGCGTCCTAGTTGTACATTCTCTAACCCTTCAATATCAATGATGAGTCCATCTGGTTTTGCTTTAGCAATAGATTGCTGAAGTTTCAAGTGTGTGATCTGAAGCATGTCAGCAAACCCTATAACAGAGGATACCATTGACTTAGGTATCATCCCACGGATATTAGTTGCTACAATACTATATGATAAACGAGCACGTGAAATATCATGTACGTTCTTAGGTATATTTTTCTTTGGCCCGTAGTTATACAACTTCTCTGTACCCACAATGTAAGTACCACCATACACCGTAGCGTTCTTCATGTACACTGCTTCTCTGTTGTATACAGATTGCTGAGGTGCGTTATACTCGTTTCCTTTAAAATAGAAACCTATGTTTCCGTATGCCGACTCTTTCTTCTCGTATATGATATCATCAACAGACATAAACTCAAAGTCCATTACCTCTATCTTGTACTCATCATATCCTTGACGGTAACGTGTACCGGGTCTGTCATAACCGGATCCTGTTGTAGAAAACTGAGTAGGGTTGTTTCCATACTTATTCATAACAGTCTTAGCAATCTCCTCGTACTCTTGTTCCGTGAACTGATTACCAGCGACACGCTTCAAGTCCATGATTGTTATGTACTTAAAATGACCGGCATATGTTAGGTCAGAGAAGGTTGGGTCGTCTGTATAATTGTGTATGAATTTCTTTGGGTCAACATACTCCTCGTTGATTCCATAGTTAGGGTCATTGCTTCTTTTGGCAACACCCATACCAAGAGTGGCTAAGTCTTCAACACAGCGGCGGTAGATAGATTGATTAAAGTCATTCCACTTCAATGTCATCTCAGTAGCAATCTGAGCAGAGATTTCTGCGTCCGTCTTAATGTTGGTGTCTAAGAATATCTCAGTTTCTTCTGGTGTGTCTGGTAGTTGTCCTGGGTCTTGTTTCACGCGCAGTCCAAGAGACTTCGCTTCTTCAATCATATCGCGATTCTCTATACGCAATACGGTTGCATTTTTCTTTTTATCCTTCTCCGTTCTTGACAGAGGGTCGATTGCTTCAATCTGAGGGTATGGTTCTTTTGAAAGAATCTTGTTGACAACAATCTTAACAAACTTAGGTACGATAGGAACTGGCGTATAATCTAGGGTCATCAAGGTTCCATCACCATTGTTGTTGTCGAGAGAGTTTAATATCTGACGATAGATAGATGTATCTTGTGTTCCTTGCGCATAATCTCTACAGCGTTCCATCTCGCTGTTGCGTCGTCCGTACAATGAATTCTGATAGTCGCTACCAATCCACTGAGCAAACATAGCCTTCGCGTAACTTAGGCCATATCCCTTAGACATCTTTTCCTCGACACCGCATAGGGGATCTGGAAATGAAGATTGTCCATTATTGTATTCGTTATCCATACTTAAGATTGCTACTGTTGCAAATATACTTCTTATTATCTTCGTATAATTATCTGACCTTTACGGAAGAACTGCTTTCCATTAAAGTCAGATTTAGGCTTCTCCACTCTATGACCTTGTGCAGCAAGTAAGGCTAACCCGCTTGATATTGAAAGGTCATATTTTGTACGGTCATCTATCTTAAAATTAACCCAGTCCTCTAGGGTTCTTTCAAAATACATTTTACCAAACTCAAGTGTCTGCTCATTAAGACCGACATGTGCGTGTATGTATGATTCGATAGCCTGTGCATGAGCCTGTATTACATCCTGTGAATTCGACGGTATTCCTTTTGTCTTTGTCTTACTACCATAGTTGGACGTGAGATGTGCAGGCCTGTCTAATAGAAAATGGTCGTAACCTCTTGATTCAAAGTGTCTTGCGATACCGTACTTGTTGTTCTCAATTAACACAGGGTAACTGTAAAACTTTGCGGCCATTAATATGTCCTCGTAAAAAATCTTTGCAAGCGGGGGACGTGAAGCATACTCGGCTACAAACATATTAGAGGGATGCTCTAGGTTGAATTTATTAAAGAAATGACAAGCACCCTTTGAGCCACGGCCATCCACTGTTGCATCAATGTCATAACTATCGACTCCAGCGCATCCTAGCCACGCATTCTCTGGTGTCTTTTTGTTTCTTAATTCTACAGGGGGCATCCATGATACCTTCCATCTTCCATTTGGATCAGGACTAAACACTACCTCTGTATCTTGTTGCCCTAAAGACCAAACAAAGTTTCCTGTAACCACAGGGTTGGGAAACAAGTCATCATTGTATTCTACCTGTTCGTATATTTTTTGTACGTTAAATAGTGATGCTTTAGAACTATCCCTAAAGGCTTCTGCTTCAGTAAAGGGGAACTGACGTATAACTTCGTTTAGTTCGTAAGAGTCTCCAGACAAACCCTTCCTTTCATTCTTTAAATAAGTCTTTGCTCCTAAGTTTATGTACTCACCCTCTAAGCCTATAATACTATTTTCGGGATCATCAATGACAGGCATTCCGTACTTGTCGAAGAAACCTTCCAGGGCGTCGTATGCTGGTATAAAGCACCCATACAAGCCGCTCTTTGTCCTGCCGTTTTCGTTTCTCTCATTTACATTGCTAGCGTTGTAGAGTTCTCTGTACTGCCTTCCTCCTCTGTCTAATGGATTTACAGTGCTTCCAACTATTGCTTTGCCTACAATCTTTCTACCTACAAGCAAACAAGTGCGTTGTACTCTCCATGCCTCTCGTATATCATTACCCTTTTCCCACTTACCTGCCTCATCCAGATACAAGATGTGTAGTTTCTCTCCATCATAGGCATTGTTAGTTGTGTTCTTCCAGTTAATAATTGTATTAAGAGCCTCACCTCTTGATGAGGTTTTATTCTTTTTAGTGATTCTTTTTGATGGCTCGCGGAAGGCGAGTTCCATCCTGGGGTTGGTCGTACCATCTTGAATAGGTTTAAAGAAAAAAGGCAGTGACTTGTATATAGGCACTACCTTCTTCATGAATATATTCTCCTGTGCATCGGTACCTGTCTTAGACATGATACCCAGTAGTTTCTCTTTAACCTGTGTTCCTTCGTTTACAAGTATTGCCGCAGACATATTGGTGTATCCTGATCTACGACACTTGACATATACCTGTCCTACACAGCGTGGATCTGCTACGCAAGCGTCAAGGTGTATGAATAGTTGTCTTTGGAAATCGAGATAGGATGGGTATCCGATATCAATCTTACACCACTGCAGGAAAAAGTAATGGTTTCCAGTGATATAGGTAGGTACCCCGTTGTTATAGAACCATACTCCATTGCGTCTTCTTTTATATTCTTCAGTAATGTAATTGGTATACTTCTTACGGAATTGCTCTGGCATAGACATCCATTCTTCCATTGACTTTACTTTCTTTAAGTCATCGGGTAACGGTATCCTTTGCCAGTATTGTTCAGCCTTTGGCTTATCGTAAAATAGAATATCCTTCTTAGGTGGTTGCTTAGGGAACTGTATGGGTAAGTCAAAGTATACACTGACATCACCGGCGGTTTTGTCAGGGCATATACTGACTACAATTTCATCTTCTATTTCTACAAGTCCAGCCATTTAATAATCCCAGTATATGAAGACTTGATTACTTCGAGTATTGCTCTGCGAATCCTCCGCTATAGTCTCTTTCTTCTTTGATTTCTCCATCTTGCTGGAGTCCTTTGATAAGTTGCTCGAGTCTTTCTCTTTCAACGATAAGTTCTTTTGCATCTACCGCTGTCTGTTTTATAGACTGCAGTTCTGCTTTACGTTGAGAACCACTAAGTTCCTGGTCTACAGGCTTTTGTATTTCCTGTATCATGTTCTCTATAGCAATCTGCATGGCCTGCATTAGACGTACAGCGGTATCTATGTTGTTATACTTCTTCGATCTTGCCATGAATTGATTGTAAATACGTTCTCCATAACTTCTCTCCGTTTACCTCCATCTCATAGGATGAGTTCTTTCTAATCAGAACTTTGTCTCCGGGACTCAATTCGAGTTCCTTTAACTTAGGTGAAGACCATCTTATGTATCCTTTCTTTTCTTTAGGGGGATTCGCCTTTGGTATGAGTTCAATGATATCACTCTTTATTGTTTCCTCTTGCTCTTCCTCTGGCTCTGGAGTTATAAATATCCAGTCACTAATCAACTCTATCTCTCCTGTGTCCTGGCATTTATAGGCGTAGGCTTGACAGGATATAGGGTCTAAGTTACCTCCATAGTGCACAACGTATATGTCGTCGTCTGGGTTTATGAATTGACCACGCTTCTTGGTTTCTTCTAACTGAACTGTTTCCTCGTTCATCATCATGTGATTACCACCAAGCACAACGTGGTGATGGAAATACATGGTGTCTCCTACTTTAACATTGGTATCAAACTTGGCTGGTAGAGCAACCACCTCGCCTTCCATGGTTCTGTGTTTGAACTCATCAAACTTGGTGTCGAGATACATTTCTTCACCGTTGACCTCCATGGTGTCCTTGGTTACTTTAGGTACACGTACTAAAAAGTGATAGAGGGATCTCATTCCTCCTTGAGTTCTCCTGTTGGTTTTGTATCCCAAAGGTTGATTGCAATAGCAGATCTGGTACCTCGTGTTACCTCTGTAACTCTGTGGTGTGTTCCTCCTGCATCGAATATGATTAGCCTGTTGTGTTTTGCACGTATCCGCTCCGGCTGTTTCTCTGGGCCATTAGAAAACACTTCAAGGTATCCTCCGTCAATATCCATCTCTACAGGGTAGAATACAGTACCTACAATCGGAGATGAAATCTCCCCAGTGCTTTTCCAAAGTGCCTCATCTTTATCCAGGTGCATACCAAGACTTGCGTTAGGCATGCCTTCCCCGAACTGACCTGTCCAATACTCAAAGCCGTCTAGGTTTACTGAAGGATATATCGGATAGTCTCTCCAGATATAAGAGATTAGTTGTTTTTTGATAGTGTCGTCTGATGAGTTCCACCATCCGTTCCACCAGTGATAAGATCCGTTATCTCCAAAGAGGTAGTCTTTGTTGTCCTCTAGTTGTTTAATAAAGGAAGGGTCTTTGATAAAGTTGTCAATTACAATCATATGAATTCGCAGTCATGTTCAATTAATACGGGCATGTTATCTACGGTCTTCCAAAGCATCGTTCCCTCGTCTTTGTTGTAGATGTATACAAGGTAACGCCTTATTCCGTATTTAACAAAACATCTTTCGTCCTGTATGATTGAATCAATAACTGAATCGCCTGCTCTTTGACCTACATAATAAGCCATAGCATCTTTCGGGTTAGTCCCGATGATGATTTTTCTAATAAGTTCCATTCTATTTATTTAGCCAGTAGTCTATTGTGCTTGAATCACCCTCATCATCTTCATTGTTGATGTGTGTGTCAAAAACTTCGCCTACAGTTTCTATCATTAAATCGTATTCGTCTGGTGTAGCCATGTGCATACCGGTCATCATCTCGTACTTCTCATCATCCTGATCTGACTCTGGCACAAAGATTCCAAAGCAATACATAGATAGGTACTGCTTCTTTCCTCCATACACTTCCATTATATCTTCTATCTCCTCTAGTTTAAGTCTTATGAGTTGAAATGCTAATGTTCTTTGTCGATGTGTCATTAGAATGTTGCGTTTGCACCAAGATACTTAACTTCTAAGAAAGTATTTGGTTGAACAAACGTAACTCCCGTAGAACCTGCCTTAGTTCTTAGTTGTAGTTTATACCCAGCCAATCCGTCACTGTAGAACAGCACGCTGTATTGGGTGTGATATGTCTCTCCGTTCTTTACAGTTCTGAATGTGTCGCCTATAGAGGATGCTGTGGAGGCGTCATATATCTGTATCTCTATATCTGTATTCGCTGTAGAGGTAACTTCTATTGATGCTGTTACTCTAAAGTATCCTGCTGTTTCATTTATAAGTATAGAATCTCTTGGGTCACTTACTTGTGAAATGGATAATATACTGTTCGTTCCAGATCCAAATACTACAGAGGATGTTGCTTGAGAAGTAGAGCCTGTGGCACTCGAGTCACCTACAACTTCTGCGAATTGATTGGGTGTGAGTGTAGAACTATTTAAAGCGTTGCCGCTATTCCACCTGGCATAAATAGATTGCTCTTGTACTCCTGCTACTCCTGTTTGCACAGCGCTAACCAGGTCTACTTGTTCAATATACTTATAAGCGCTTGCGCTTTCGTCCCAGATTAAATACTTGTCTGCATTAGCGGGAGATGTAATCTGCCCTAAGTTTCCTGCATCTTGTAGTTCAACTATGCTCCCTGTTGCTGACAGAGGAGTATTCGCTGTAATAGATGCGGTGCCAATTGGGTTTGTGTTGAGGTCACGAGTGACAACAATTCCTGATCCATTGAGCATCAATGCTTTAGTGATGCTTGTTGACGTAGAAGGTGTTCCTGTTATCTTTAATTCTCCAGTAGTCTCTACTGTATCAGTAGAAAGTTTAAGCGCACTGTTATTTCCAGCCCCATCTTCTACTACTTGTTCTGTTGCTGAAAGTTGCGATGACTCAAGTTTGAGTAACTTGTCAAACGTATCCTTTATTTTATTTCCACTAAGTGATGCCATAGTATTACTTTTACCTAACAAAGATACTCATATGCCCAAAAGTACTGTAAGCCGAAAGAAGAAGTTTAGAGAGTTCTCTAAGATTGAGAAGAAATATATACAAGAGAACGGCATGAAGAACATGCATCTCCTGTACAGAGACGCGAAGGACAACATGGATCTGGGAAGGGCTGAGGTAGATATACTTTTCTTTATATATGACCTGGAGTTCTGGACTATATCGCATCTATCAGATCGTATGAATAGAAGCCACAAGAAGTTAGCAGACAGATATATATACCCGCTCATGAAGGAAGGATGGATATATAAGCACTTTGATAAACTCACGCCTAGTCAGAACATGGAAGACCACTTCTTTCGTGATGAAACTAAGATGAACTACAAGGTACGCTATGCTTTGTCGCAGAAAGGTAGGTTATATGTAGCGCGCATGTATAGAAAGATGCGAGGTGAAGAACCTTTTAACTACGAGCCTTACGAGCCGCTTCCATAGCAGGAGTGCTCTTACCTTTGTCATGAGATACTAATCTGAATGGAGCCTCTGCTGAAGCACCTTTGTGTGGTTTGTAATCTCCCTTCATTAAGAAGTGACGTCCACCTTCTGTCATCCAGTGATATCCTTTAGGTGCAGGCACCTTTACACTCTTGTTGGTCTTCTTTAGTTTCATTTCTTCTTGCGTTTACGGAATGGGAACGGAGGTTTAAAGTCCTTGATTCTTCCCTCTGGTAGTTTGTCTACATCGACACCACGTACCTTGGCCTTCTTCTTTTTCTTGGGGTCTCCTGTTCTATATTTCATATTACAAATATACTATCTTTGGAATTATGGAACTACGTGTAATAAGAATGTACAGCCAAGATGACTTCACTCTTGGAGCACTGTACTCAGAAAGTAAAGAAGGAAGAGAGTTTCTCTGTTTTACTTTAGAGGACGAGCATCGTGACGAGAAGGTTATGGGTGAAACCAGGATCCCAGCCGGAACATATCGGGTCACCCTACGCACTGTAGGTGGATTCCATAAAAGATACCAGGACAAGTTCCCTAATATGCATAAGGGTATGCTATGGGTACGCGACGTACCAGGATTTGAATACATCCTAATTCATATTGGAAACACAGATGAGCATACAGCGGGTTGCTTACTTGTCGGTAACAGTGCAGACATGAAAGGCTTCATAGGGAAAAGCACCTATGCATACCAACACATGTATCCCAAGATAGCCAACGAACTGCTTGATGGCAGAGATGTTTGGATTACATACGAGGACTTTGCGTAATTGGGTATTTACTACTATTGACTTTATCATTTTTTTCTTGTACCTTCATCCCGTCTTAACGACGTACTGGGACACAATAGTTCTTTATCCATAGCATCAGCGTCAATGGATACTGAACGGCTCAAGAAGAAACTCAGACATACTACGTCGGAATAAAGTTTTCAAAGGGCCCCTAATTTGCTCAAAATTTTTCGCATGCTTCGCGTATCACAGCGACAAGAAATACCCTCCGTTTATCGGGGGGTGTTTTGTTATAGGGGTATCAATTCGGCACATCAGTTGAAACAACACGGGTCATGACTCCTGATCCGTAAAAATTGCTGAGAAATGTTTCTGGTGGGGATAATATATTATATGGGCGCCAGCGCGCGCGCACCCGAACGCATCCGCACGAACGGGGGGGTATGTGTACACGCGAACACGTGCACAGGTTTGGGCGTTTGTGCACGAGCACGAGCGCACGTCCAGGCACGCCTATGTGTACGCACATGTGTATGTGCACACACGTAGCGCACCACGCCCCCATAGGTGCACCGCACAGCCCCCACCCGCCCCCCGTACATATGAGGGGGGGAACAAATCACGCCCACACACAACCCCACAAGAGAACCACAACCTCAAGCCCCACCAATGGAGGCACACTAACCACCTTAAGAGAACGCCTAACGAATCCTTTACCGCCAACAATACCAACACACCACCCAAGAGGAGAAAATCCCCTAGAACGTCTTAAAATGGCCTCGCGTATATGTGTAACGTATAGGCCCATGTTATGTGCACGCTCGCGCAGGTCTGAGCGCGCCTGATCCCCTCGCGCACCTGGACGCATTATGCCCCCGCGCAACTGTTGTTTTTCGATTTGGGGCAAAAAATTATGGAACTTTAATTCGCTTCTAAAACTCTGCTTTGTCGGATTTTGTGTTACTGCGATGTACAGTAGCGGCTCCCGCGGCCAAGTGATTGCTTTTGTAGGCATTAGTGCGATATTCCTTCCGCTGATTGCGGGCGTCGCAGCCAGACGATCAACCATCCTCGCCATCGTGGCGATTGGGATCGCTACTTTTGCCATCGTTATCTTTGTCGAACGAACCGAATTAACGACTCGATGGCAATATCACCGGATGATGGAAGACCAAATTGGGCGTTTCGATATGCTGAAAGAAGTAATGAAACACTGGATTTCTGCCGGCCCAACGGCATGGATCTTCGGAATCGGTTCGTCCTGCTCCTTTAAGTATCTCAACATCTATCCCCATATTGTCTTAGGCGAAACCCTAGTAGAAGAGGGAATCGTCGGCTTTACTTTACTGCTTGCAATCATCTCAATTACGGTCCGGCAAGCGTTCCGTTTAATGAGCACGCCTAACCTTCCTCCTGAAGTCAGGGTAAACATCGGTATTATCTTTGCCATCTTTACATTCAACCTACTGCTGTCTTTCAAGCAAGGGAGCTTGCTCGGTTCAGCTTCCACCATTTTTTGCTTTGCATTGAGCATTGGCTGGCTTCACTCAAGGTTGTTAAAAAAGAACAAACAAGAAAACAGACAATATGTTATTAGTCAGCAATTACCCAATAGTAACTTAACGCCATTAGGCAAAAAGACGCCTACTTGAATGTCGCTTTTGAATAGCTTGAGCAATGGCTGGAACACACCTCTTCTCCAACAACAACTTGGCTTTCTTAAAAGCAATTGCATCCTGCCAACCGTGTTGGATTCCCAAGCGAAATTTATCGATATACCTCGGTTAGCATTCAACAAAACATTTGTTTTCGCTAATTGTTTCTAACTAAAATGCCCAAACCAAACGAACTCAATTCAGACTTAGAAACAAGACCAGTTGTTGTCCTGCAATACTTGACGTTGATTCACTACCGCGAGTCAGTTTTCAATCGAATCGCCTCAGATCCTCGAACTGACTTTACCATCTGCTGCGGCCAAAAATCACCGTATCAAAAAATGCGAAATTTTGCTCCACAGCCTCCACTAAAAGTTAAGTGGATTAAGAACTTTGTCATCAACATAACCCAAATGCACTTTCTAGTTTGGCAATGGGGAGCCATTGTGAATTTGATTCGGACACGGCCAAATGTCTTAATTTTATTGGGAGCCGATCCGCATATCCTTTCAAGCTTCCCGCTAT
>WLWG01000859.1_pt1 | contig 30139 bp, 6 predicted proteins | sample 6712871 | NCBI WGS metagenome assembly WLWG01 (sample SAMN12718693, study PRJNA515312) | sponge metagenome | isolation source: marine sponge | host: Mycale hentscheli | place: New Zealand: South Island, Marlborough, Capsize Point | collected 2003-05-01
CTGCTTTTCGAGTCATCAATATAGAGCGTATCGAGATCGTCAAAGTCACCACCGTCGATAACAAGCAGGCCTTCAATACTACTGAGTTGAGAAAGTCCCTGCGTTGTACCGTCCGTACCAACGTAGATCGTATCTGCAGCATCACCGGCATTCACGGTGACGTTGGTATCACTGGCCGTTTTTGTAACTGCAAAGGTATCTGCCTGCTCACCGAGGCGGATCGAGACATCTTCGGCACCTGAAATAGTAATCGCCTTGCCTGCACCAAGTCCTGAAAGACTTTCTCCGTCAAACAACCCAGCATCTGCCCTGTCTTCACCAGCGTCATTAAAAAAGACTCTGTCACTTGCCCCAGGCAGATTCAGCGAGAGAGACCCTGCGATGTAGTTCAGTCTGTTAAGTGAATTCGGATGCAACCCCGTTGCGGTACTGCCAATGGTGATATTATTTGTGGCATTGCCACCTTGAATGACCGTCTCGATCATTTCGTGTGTACTATCGACAGCGAAGACGTTGTCGTTCTGATCAGCCAGCGTGACCGCCAGGTTCTCAACAGTCGTTAGAAACTGGTCACTCGAAATATCCTTCGCAGCAAAATAAACAGCGGCTGGATAATCAGTTGGTGCAGCCGGATTGCCTGCATCTGGTAGGTCGTAGCCCGCACCAAACCGATCATTGTGGACTGCTACCCGGTTATTCCGCCCCATACCAAGGCCAGTCAGCCCAATTGCCGTCAACTGATTTGGGGACTGACTACTCTCCGCTGCCATACCACTAGTGACTGAGAGCGAATCTACTCCGTCCCGACCCTCAAAAGAAATAATTCCGGCTATCGCTTCACTCGTCACAACAGTGAGTGAATCATTTCCTTGATTGCCGTCAACTGCAACAAAATTATTTCCATGAACACTATTTGCCGAAACATTGTCGTCATGCACGGTAAGGCCAAGATGGACATCGACCGCACCGTCGCCGCGGAAAGTCAGCGGGCTACCTAGCCCGAACCCCTGTAGGCTGCCGTTGGCGTCTACCGATGTGATGCATCCATTTACAGCAGCATCTTCTGCGGCAAGGCTTAGGTACATAGTGTCTGGTGTATTATCAGTACCAGTATCAATATGCAGCCCCCCGAACTGTGCTGCTTTCCCTGAAAGTGATTCAAGTGGAGCATGATTGGGAAACGCACCGTCAACCAGAAGCGACAAATTAGCGTTACTGGCAAGATAGAAACGATCAGCACCTGCTCCACCAAACGCACGTGTCTCAGCTCCAGTACCTTGGCCAACACCTCGTAGATAAAAACTATCGTCCCCCTCATTCAAACTCAAAACGGTTGAACCATTTGCGTTCAAACCCGCCTCGCGATCGACGACAAGGACGTCTATCTCACTTCCTCCGGTGACCGTAACGTTTGGTGCACGAAGGTCGCCCTGAAATTCAAGTAACGCACCGGCTACATCCACGTCAGACTGATCGGCCCTGAGATAAATGCTTATATTACTCTGAATCAATGCGTTGTTTTCAACACGAATATCGTCGCCAGCATCGACTGAGATAGTACCATTCGCCTGAATTTCTCCAGAAACAGTTTGCGAGAGATTCTGAAGCGGCTGCCCCTCGGACAGCACGACCAGACCTTCACCGCTATACACCGAGTCATGCACAGCCAGCGAAATATTTCCCGAACCCTCGACCACCGCCTGGAGAACCCTTAACGAACCGGCAACTTCTTTAAGAACAATCGGACCAGAAGATTTCACATAGAGCCGACCGGTTTCAGGAATAATCTCATCAATTGAAACATCGTCCACATCGGCAACTGGGCCAGCAAACTTATCCCCAGCACCAAAAATCTCCAACGACGCACTTTCATTCCCCACAGAGCCATTGGAAATAAGATCAATACTCCGGGCCTGAATATCTGCAGCGGCATCATTACCCGCTTCAACAATTGAACCATTCGTGGCCCAGAGCACGACATCGTTCTTCTGTGAAAGAACTGCATCAATTGAAAAGTCGCCCTCAACCTCTTCAACGTGTACGCCGTCTCTCGCGCGAAGCGTAACATGCCCAGTACCATTCTGCGCCTGAGAATCAATTTCCAGAATGTCATCAATCAGTCCAAGACTTCCTTGCATGGCCGTCAAGGTAATCGAGCCGTGGGCTTCGACCCAAGCACTCAGATTCACATCACTCGGCGACTTCGATACAGTCAGAATAGATCCGGTGACAGCAGCCAGAGATACATTTCCGGAATTGGAATAAATTTGATTGAGCCTCAGGTTGCCCGCAGTTTCGGTAAGATCAATGTCTCCACTCAGCCGCGCATCAAGCCGACCTGAGCTGTCGTTATGGTTTGTTTTTCCATGGACGCTTATTGCCTCAGAAGCAGAAACGGTAGTATCCGCCGTGGCTAACGTGATATTTTCGCCAGTCAATGTTCCAAAGAGAAACTGACCTGAGAGAGTGGTAGTCTGCGTTGTGTTCGCGAAAATGCGGAAATCAAGTGGCGTTGGACTTACAGTGCTCCCAATGAAATCCTGTGCGTTCGATTCATAATTATTACGTGTGACATTGAGTAACCCGATGTTCCCTTCAAGTGGTGTTGTTTCCTGCAGTGTTGGCTGAAACAGAATGTCCAGATCACCCGCTGCAGTAAGGTCGCCAGCAGAAAAATCGGTAAGTGTCGTGTTCGCGTCACGCAAACGACCGGTGACATCAAACCAAATATCGCCGGCCACAGAAGCATTACCAAGTGCCTTCGCCGTCAGGCCGGTTTCACGTCGATCACTGCGGACAAGATCGATATCTAGACGTTGACTCTCTTCCCCAAGAATTTCACCCACTAACGCCACAGCCTGCCCGCGAATAACACCTCCACTGGCAGTCTCTACTGCACCGCCAGATTGAATGCTGATATCACCAATTGGATTATCGATAAGCCCCTCAACAATCACATCACCTGATCCCGTACTGCTTATGTTGATATCCATTTCGCCCGTAGGTGCAACACTTCCCACAGCAAAACTGAAGTTCGGTTGAGAACCGCTGGGGTCAATGTTTTCAGCAGTCAGACTGATTGTTGGTTGCGTCGCTGGGTTTGCCGTACTGATACCTTTTATGACCATGTCATAGTCAGACTGACTCAGCAGCGTAACTTCAGAAAACACCGAACCAGTACTGAATGTTCCTTGGCTTCCTACAAGTTCACCGACAGGAGCGTCCTTACCATCCTGTGCCTTCCTCGGCCCAACAATGAAACTCGCATTACCCGACTGATTATTTTCAATCTGCTCGATTGTGATGGTTTGTGCTGAGGTATTAATAACTGCATTCACTGCCTCGCTTTTTGTAATTGTGTTGTCAGCAGCCACCTCCAACTGGGGAGTAACAGGTGTAATAAATGAAATGTTGCCATCCCAATGAATCTTTCTTTTGGCATCAAAAACACCAAGCTTCTGCGCAGGTCGGTCTTCGCCGACAGACTTCTCAAACTCTCCATCACGAAGATAGGAAACATCGCTTTGATCAACCTTAACAGTGAGGTTTCCTGCTGTTACCAGCGATCCGGCTGCTGCATGTACGAGGCTTTCACTCACATAGTCCGCTTTGGCTACCGCAGACCCGGCGGCGAACAATGAATTTGAATCACTCATGGCCTTGGCGTGAAGGTTTATACCGCGATGATCGGCCGCAATTTCAACGGTTTTTCCAGATACGGCAGCACGTTCATTGAGTTGCACTGAGGCAACATCATCGACACGAATCGTTGGCGTTGAGTACGCACCTGCACCCAGACCACCGGCAACACTATCGGCGAAAGACTCGATTTTCATACTCAGGACATTGGCCTGGATATCAACATGCTCCGCAGAGATTGCCCCGTTGAGCACCACTGCTACCGTAGCCGGGGCAGGCTCACTTCCGAGATTTACAATCGATGAAGTATCTGCGTTGCCAACAAATCCACCAGCATCTGTCTCTGCTTCTGCTTTCAGGGTGAGGTTACTCGTCGCATGGATTGACAGATTTTCACCAGCCACCAATCTCGCGTTTTCCGATAGATTGATTGTTGATGTATGCCCAATTGTCGCCTCTACATCTGCGTCAGCAGTTGCAACAAGACCGAAGCTATGACTCTTGGCGGTCACGTTGCTGTTTTGATCAGTGTTTGCTGTTAATGAAAGATTACCATCCGTAGCCGTTACACGCGCGTTCTGTTTGATCGAGATGATGGAACGTGGCTGTGATTCCATCACCGCGTCTGCATTTCCAACGGACACGACCCCGGCTCCGGCTTGCACTGCTCTCGAAAGGATACTCGCCGTAGAAGTGCTGTTGATTGAAAGGTCATTCGTTGCTGTCACGCTCGCCGCGTTGCCAACATTGACGCCGACATCCGGGCTACTGGTTGCACTTGTTTCCGTAACTCCGACTGCCACCAACCCCCCAGAAATACTTAAGAGTGTAGCTGTCGTAATATTGTCAGCCGTATCCTCCAACGGACTTCTATTGAGTAGGCTTGCCTCACCCGCACCAACAATTTGATGCTGACCAGAAATATTGGCTTGGTCCAGGTGAATGATAAGCTGATGCTTTCCAGAACCAATCTGATTCAGATCAATGCCCTCAGTGCCAACCGAGAGGCCTGTCTGTGTGACGCTGTCAATTTGACCAGAAAGATTCACTAAAGGGGTATCATCGAGTGCAGCCTTCAGCAAAAATTTGTTATCGGGATCATCTGAGTCATGAGCAACGTAGTAGGTTTGCCCATCAACAAGTCCAACGATCCCTTGTTCGGCAACCTCCTGGATCAAGTACGTACCAGTATCCCCTTCTGATGGCGTAAGCGCAAGTGGTTGTTCTGCCTCACTTGGTAGTGCCAGGCGAATAATTTCAGTGCTTACAACAATTACTTTATAGATTTCCCCAGAAACAACGTCTCCAATTGACTGCGTGCTATCTGTTCGAAAGATTACCTCATCACCGCTTTCCAACCCGTGTGGTACTGAGAATTCAATCGTATTTTTTGTACTGTCGTTGTCCGGACTTCCAATGCTTGTTGAGCCGAATGACTTCGCTTGAGGCGCACGGTAGGTCACAGGCTGATTTGCTCCAAACCCATGACTGGAGAGGCTGAACACACCATTCTGTAGATCGTCTCCTGAAAATGCCAATCGAGAATAAGGCGTTGCACTTTCGTCTTGAAGTTTAATCGTATTGTCGTCAATGAGCTTAACCACGTACGGCTTTTGCTCTTCCAGATTACCTACATTGCTTGATCCCGGTGTTGCTCGGTAAGAAACGACATCACCATCCTGCAGACGATGTGGTATTGCAAAAGAAATTTCATCTCGATCCAGATGAATCGCAGTTCGTGCCACTGGCGCTAGTCGCAAGAAGTACCGGAAATCAACTGTACTTGAAGGAGTTGCCAGAAACGAAAGATTAATAGCACTATCTTGGTTCGCATTTTCTAAACTTGTGGCAAGCTTCAGAATACGGTCGGTGTCTCGAATAACAAAATATGAGTCACCAACAGTGAGTGAGTCTGGTGTGGGGCCATTGTCTGAATAGATGACTTTATCACCCGTTTCAAAACCATGTGGATTCGCAAATATGAACTTATTTTCAGCCGTATTAACGTTCGAAAAGGTGGTTGAAACCGGGCCAGAAGCTGATGTTATCTCAGTTGCAAACTCGGCACCGAGCATGATGGATTTTTCTGACGAGCTTTCACCGAGAATAATTCCGTACTGCCTTTCAGAATCAAGTCCGCCAACCGGAACGCCGCCTTGCGGGCTACGGTATCTCACAACGTCACCGGTTCGAAGTCCATGAACGCCCGTGAAAGTGATTACATTATCGGCAACATCACTTTGCACGAAGGTTCCGTCGATAACCTCAGGCAGCGTAATAACATGACTTGAGTCAAGGGTGATGGTTTCGGCGTAAAGCACGGCATTGTCATCGATCGTAACATGCGCTTGAGGATTTGCTGTCGATTTCACCTCCAAAACCGAGACACTGACACCCCCACCGGAAATACTCACAGCTCCCGCATCTGCATCAGTAAGATCGGTGGATGAAATACTCAATGAACCACCAGAAAACACCGTGCCTGTCACAGTTGCTGACACATCAGAAGTTACATTTGCGACAACTTCCGACGCTGCAACTGTAAGGGCACCGAGGCCCATCGATTTCATTCCTGATGTCGCCCTGTCTTTTCCAGCTGCCTCAATCTTGATATTTCCGGGAAGGAGTCCCGCATGACCAATAATATCACCGCCGACAATGGCCTCAGTTGCTGTCTCGATGTTTGCTTTAGGACGTAACCCTGTGACAACAATTCCACCACCTCCCGTACTTTTAATTTTGGAGCTAGCATGATTATTGTCTCCCTTGGCGATAACGTTGACTGCACCGCCTTGTGACCTGACAGTTGCGCCTGAGTCTATCGCCGCTCGGGTCGTCCCATTGAGATCTGTATACACATCGAGTACCGGCATGCTGACGACACCACCCGAAGCACTATCCATATTCGACTGTCCTTGAGCAGAAGACACTGCTTGAACAGTGAGGCCAGTTGTGCCAACGAGGAGATCTGCACCTTCGGCTATCTCAGCAGAAACGTTCGGCGCAATTACCGTGACAACTCGACCAGTTTGAAAATCAATCGCCCCGCCACTTGCGATCGTAAGATCAGGCATTGCATCGAACTCACTGGTCGCATAAATATTGAATGCGGTGGCAGAAACATCTAATTTTCCTGCAACGATTGCCTGCGTCCTCCCACGCACTACAACCTTCGAAATCGTGCTTGAAAAACCAACCAGTCCGCCATTTATCGTTGAAAGTGTTGGCTGAACGCTAGCAATTGATTTCGCCTCAACAGAAACGTCGCCGTTAGAGACTTTCAAGTCACAAGACCTCAGGAAAGACTCTGTTGTCCCATCCAAAATAATTTGTGATGTTGTAACACCAATTGCAGCCCCAATCCCAATGGCGAGAGCGCCTGTCGTACAGTCCACAACGACATTCGGATCAGAGGTAGCCTTCACGTAAATCCCGTTCTGAGCATTAAGAATGCTATCGGCTACTCCGGCAATTGTTTTAGTGCGAGATTCAACCTCCACCGTAGTCACGCCGACCGATATACTGACAACACCAATACTCACCGACCAGTTCTTAAGGGTTGCATCGGCCTCTGACGTATCCTTGGCCTCAACCAATACCTCACCGTTGGACGTTATGTCCGCATTATTAATGGCAGCAGAAACATCCGCAGAAAGGCTATTGATTGACGTAACAACACCCGCAGTGACTGCACCACCTGCTGGCGAAAGACTTACTGTAACTGCTGCAGTTGACGCGTATGTAAGTGACGTCAGCAACGCTCGTTGGGTGGCATTCACGACGACATCATCTACTGTTGTCTCGACCGAAATATCTTGGATGTTCGCATGAATCTTATTTCCGAAACTATTTTCAGCTCGCGCTAGGCCAACTGCTACAGAAAGCCCTATTTTCCCAAAAGTGGCTGCAACTGAAACAGCACCAGCCTCGGAACGAATCACTGATGAATCTTCTGCTTCGACAGTAACACCGGAAGCTGTAACAGCATTCTTGTCCGTACCATCGCCTTCGATCGCTGCTAACACCTCGAGGCTTAGATCATTCGTCACCCAAACACCGGTCGCACTTATCGCCACAGCCGCCTTGCCAGCAGCAAGTGCAACTGAACCAGCGAGCACTGTTGCATCGATGGCCTGACTGGATTCGGCCCTAACAGCAACCGCTCCGTCTGCTGAGACCTTTGAGTTTCTTAGGTAAGCATGGACGGCACCGCCAATCTCATTCTCTGCATACCCGTAGCCGACAGAAACCCCGGCCCCAATATTACCCGCTGCCAGAGCGACCGCCAGTGCGTCAATTATTGAAACGATTTTTGATGTATCGTGAGCTACGACCTGAACAAAACCGTCTGATTCCAGAACACTACCGGCAACAACTGCCTGTGTTGCTGACGAAATACTATTGAGAGACTCTGCACCCGCACCACTAATAGAAACACCAAGCTTACTTCCAAGTGAGCCTGCAACAGAGACCGCAATTGCACGTGCGGTTATAGTGCCGTCAGCCAACTCCCAGAGCCGAGTGTTGCCGTAGTCTTCGGTACTTAAATTTCTCGTGTTCGGCGCGAGTTGCTGCCAACCATCGTCTTCAAAATCAATAGTTTCTTCCGTGTACTCGTCATCTTCGTCGTCAGGATTCCAGCGATATATCGAGCCCTCCACTGACTCAACGGTGTCACCATCTACAAACCCATCGAAGTCATCTTCCCCAGCAAACGATTCGTGATAGTCCGCCTCATAGCCTCTGTAGCGATAAATTCGCCCGGCAATACCACCAGGCAGATGCCCGTCTTGAACTAAAACGAGGCTACCCTCTGCGAGTTGTGTGGTTCCATCTGTTGAATTGAACTCCTGTTGAGATTCATTCGAACCAAGGGTCTGAGCGTTGACAATGATTGCGCCTGTAGCATTCACTACCGAATCGTCAGTCACGTTAGCTGAGACTTCATTGGCGACTTCGTTGAGTGCTCTGCTCGCGGCAATGGAAAGCGTGACTGCAAACTTATTGCTTAATGCACCAGCAAGTGAAACCGCACCCGCTATTGACTCAACACTTGATCTATCTGTTGAGGCAACGGTGACGTTACTTGCTTGTATTTTTGAAGACTGCGGGACGCCGTCAAACATATCAGCGTCACCGATAATCGTCGCATTAATCTTGGTGCGAATGTAATTATCAACACCGACACCCGCGCCACTGATCGCAATGCCACTCTTTCCAAGAGCGGCAGCCCCTGAGCCAGCGTAAACCTCGGACTCGATCTTACTGGTGGACCGGGCTACTACTGTAACATTACCACGAGTATCGATGTCGGATTCTTGAATAGAGGCAATCACTTCAGAAGCATCTTCACTCGATTCAGGCAAAACAAGTTTCCAATTGTCGGTATCACCAAAATCCTCTCCCTCGAGGCTCGCTAATCGATCAGCTTGCCAGAAGTCGCTGAACATCCACTCTTCATCGTCGTAGTCGTACGACCCCTCATAATGTGCTTTATTGCTAGCGGGTTGAAGGACAGCGCTCCCGGTTTCCTCTAACCAGGCATAAATAACGTCCCCAACCTTGACTCGTGATTGTTTATTTTTGCTGTTCGTGAGATTGACGGTTTTTTCAGTCTCATCTGCTTCCTCGTCCCAGATTGTTTTTGTGTCTCCAATGTATTCGTAGACATCACCCTGCCGCACACCATCTGAAACAAAGACTTTCTTGCCTCTTTCAAGCGTCTGCAACACATCATCTGTTGTGTAGTCATAGCCCGAACTCACAGTATCCCAACCGATAAAATTGCGAGCTAAGGCAAACCCAACAGAAAGCCCCGCACCACCTTTGCTACCAATTGCTCCTGCCAAAGACAGGCTCCCAATCCAGGCATCGATACTCGAAGAACTCTCAGCCTGCACATCAACATCATTTGTGACAAACAGAACGGACCCATCACTCACAATACTGCGAGTCCGACTCAGAATGATATTTTTCGAAACAGCTCCGGCACCACTGACCGCCAGGCTTATCTTGCCGCCTCCGGCTGCGCTGGCCGATGCGGCAAATGCTGTGGCATTGATTGTAGAACTGGTAAGGGCATCAATGAAAACCGAACCAGCACGGTCTTGGTCTTCACCAATCTGGACATTCGTAACAGAGGCAAGCACATCATTTCGTATTTCATTCGCCGCATAGGTTGCACTGATTGAGACTGCTCCACTGAACTTACGTGAGGAAGCGTATGTCACTCCAAGAGAAACGGCTCCGGCAAAGGCTGCAATATCTGCATCGTCACTGGCTGTCACCTTCAATTCACCGTCTGTTTTGATGACAGGCTTATCGACCGCCCCATAAGCATCAATCGAGGCGTGAATATCAGTAGCAACTTTATTCACAGCCTCGATACCGGCACCGCTGAGCCCTGAAACTGCAAGCGACCCTGCCAAGACATCTGCATCAATCGTGCCGGTGCTTGCAGCATCAAGAGCCAAAGACTCACTCTGCTTGACCTCTGAATTATCTAGGTACGCACGTACCTCCGCGTCTTTCCGAACACCATCTTGTGTCCAACCGATGTAATTTGCAGATTGTGCTCCACCCACGGTCAATGCGAATGTGTTTTTCTTTCCGATTGCCAAAGCCGCTGAAACAGTCAAAACACTTGCGTTAATAAAGGCATCGTTCTTTGCGTTGATTTGAACGCTTCCACCCGCATCAATTGAACTGTCCTTCGCAAAAGCATTTGTCCGAGTAAGGATGACATTTTCGGCGCGTGTCCCTGCGCCAGAAAGAGATATCGCAGTACTGCCACCACCAACGATGGACACTGATATAGCACCCGCCGCTGCATCAATTGAGCCATCGGCCAGCATCCACAGCCGGGTATCTGAATAATCAGTTACTCTGAGGTCAAACTTATTTGGAGCGTCTATTTCGCGGAATAATTTTGTACTTACATCGCTACCATAAAGCTGTGAATCTGAAAGATCGGCCTCACTCTCATCTCTCGAACATTGGTAAAATGTACCATCTCGAAGAACGACCGTTCCTTTCTTGACAAATAGGGTTGCGGCCTCCCAGTCATCCGAGTCAGCAAAGCTTTGCCCCCCAAGATTAAGCTCGACACCATCACCATCGTTGTCTGACCCGAGATACCGCCATACTCGGTCCGTACTGTCTTTTACGACTTCATTTTCATAAATCTTTACAACACCATCAGTAGAAAGATGATCAACAGCATCTGCATCGTAGTCTGCACGAAAACCCCGGTATTCATACACGCGACCAGGTTTACCAGCTGGCTTTCCGTCAACAGCGTAATCGTCACTTAGTCGAACGGTGTCGCCAGCCTTGAGCACTTTCAATCCATCGCCAGTTTCAAACGTCGGCTCTTCGATCTGCTGCCGTGCAGAAACTGATTCCAGCACGAAACTACCGGTCGTCTTGATATCCGCTTGGTCGACTTTCGCGACCACATCACCATCGATCAGATTTTCCGCAAGCGAGACACCGACTGATAAACCGGCATTCAAGCTTCCTTTGTGCTTTCCTTGATAGCTCATTGCAACAGACCCAACACCTGCCCAGGCATCGATAGATGAGGCATCACTGCTACGAATCTGAACGTTCTGAGCAGAAACATTTGCTTTCGGACCATCCGCCCCACCATTGATCTCTGCCGCTACATTCGCTTTCACGTGGTTGACCGATTCCGCTCCAGCACCAGAGAGCCCCTTGGCCCAAGCCTTGCCGAAAGAAAAAGCAACTGAGGCGACCGTTACATCTGCATCAATCGTTTGGGATGATATTGCTTGAACTTGAAGATCACCCGTTGCTTGAATATCTGTGTCCTGAAGATAGGCACGCACATCGACCGCCGTCCCATCAACATTTTGAATGAGGTTAACTGTTTTCGCCCCACCAATTGAGAGTGCTCCCGCCGCAGAGCCTTTCGAGCCACCAGCCGTGATCGCAATGACTTTTGCATCCACAAAACCATCAGCGGTTGCTGTAACATTGATTGCCTGGCTACCTGTATTCGTAATAGTTGCATTTTCTACAAATGCATTCGTCTTGCCACTAATACGATTCTCAGCTGCTGCACCACCACCATTGAGGGCAAATGCGTTACTGTCTTTCGAATACGAACCGGCGACAGACGCCGCGATGCTGACTGCATCAATCGCTGAAGAATCCGTTGAAGCAACAGTTACCGCTCCGTTAGCAATTATGCTTTGATCACGAATAAATGCCTCCTGACGGATGTCGATCGTGTTATAGGCAAGTGACATCCCGATCGAGAGTGTAAATGCTGTACCGTCTCCTTTCACAGCACCAATTCCAAGAGCTACACCGTAACTTTGTGAATTGATATCAGCCGTATTTGTTGTCTCGACCGTCAGGTTTTTCTCGACATCAATGGGTGTTCTATCAGCCGATGCTTGCACGTCGATGTCGATCGTATTATCGGATCCTGCACCGGCCCCACTCAGCGTGACTGCTGCCCCATTTCCACCGCCACCACCACCAGCCCCCGCTCCGGCAATAGTAAGTGCAAAAACATCTGCAGCCGTGACTGCCGTTACGGTAATATTCCCATCGCCTTTGACTTCTGACTCTGAAACAGATGCCTTAACACCAAAAACCTCAGTCACCGATTCATCACGCCTGCTGGCATTGGTGATTTCATTCACAGCGAAGGCTGCACCAGCTGAGACAGATGTGCTTGCACTTTGACCGTCGCCCGTGCGCGGCGAGAGAGCAAGTGATACACCACCCGCCCGAGCATCAATGGATCGAACGTCGTCTGACTCAACAATGACATCACCATTCGCATTTACTGTACTTTTCCGGATTCGTGACCGCGAACCACCACGTACCTTATTGATCACTCCGGAGCCAACACCCGCAACCGCGTAGGTCGGGTTTCGGGAACTTACGCCAACGGCGAGCGCGCCTGCAATTGCCAAGCCAAATACTTCTGCGTTTGCTTCGGAGGCGACACTGAGTGAATCATCGACATCGAGCACCGCATTACTAAGCATTGCGTCCTGAACCTGATCAATCTCGTTCCACACAAATGAAACACCTGCTGCGACACCCGTTGAGCTTCCCTTGCTCTCCTTATTTTTTAGCGTAGAGATACCAACTGCGATGCCACCTGCTATACCGGAAATCTGTGACTTTTCATCTGTCGCTGACACGTTGACACTTGATGCCTTCATTGGGGACTGCGTTGTCCCTGAGTTTTCAAGTGTGGCAATGGTGTCACTTGTAATGACATTGATTGAAAAGCCGCCCGCGAGTGCGACTGCAGTGGAGGATTGGGCTGGAGACTGTTCATCACCCTCCTCTTCATCACCCTCTTTTTGGCTTGATACCGACGCACTGACAGCAGCGGCGATCGATGTGATCACACTTTCATTTTTGGCCGTAACACTCACCTTGCCAAAGCCGACATCGAGTACTGTCCCGCTAAGTGTGGCAGTTGAACCTCCGACAATTTCGTTGTATGCCACACCAACGCCGACACCGGCCTTGCCACCGTAACTGATTGCACCGGCAACTGCTATGATTCGAGACACATCCAAAGCAAAGACTTCGAGCCCAGATGCTTCAATAGAACCGCCACGCACTTTTGCTGTTGTCGTTGAATCTATTGCATTGATGGCGACAGATCCTGCAACGCCAACACCATTGGTAGCAACGCCTAAACCTGCAGCAACGCTCCGAGTCGTGCCGGTTGTCCTTGAGTCGACGAGAACATCACCCACCTCCTGCAAGGTAATATTGGACAACAAAGCATTAGTCGCAACAGTGACATCAGAAATCGAGACGGCCCCTGCAAGCCCAACAGACGTGCTCCCACTCTTATTGAGTGACACTGCAAATGCTCCCGCAATAACTGCATTGTCCGTATCATTCTTCGAAACTACTGATACTTTTTTCGATGAGTCAGCTACTGAGGAATTGCCAGTAATGCTGACATGAACAACCTCCGCTCGTGTTGTCTCCACAATATCGTTGATTGAGACACTGCCAGAAATTGCCAACCCCCACGTGCTTCCTGCGGGCGTCTCCTCTGCCTGATCATCGCCTTCTTCAGCAGTTGCTGTCTTTGCAGCAGCAAGCGTGCCTGTTTGAACAGAACCGATTGTGTCCGCATAAACCTCAAATGCACCAGATACCGTAATTGACCCATCACTCGGCAACCGCTTGCTCAACTGATGGCCTACGCCCGAACTGATAACGCCATCTAATTCTACGAGGCTTCGATTGCTGCTGCCCTCCTCGTGCGTCCACAGCTTAATCGTGAAATTATCTACGTGCTCAACATAATACGTTTCGTTATCATCGAGGCCCCCTATCGCACTATTTCCGACCTCTCCTACCCTATAAACAATAGGCTCGTTGTCAGAAAAGCCATGAAGCTCATCAAAGCGTATTTCGTTTGTTGAGCTGTCAACAATTTGTACGGCACGAAATGTTGCACCGATTGCATGTTCTGCCCCAGAGGCAGCTTTCCCATCGAGTTGAATTGCCTTCCCAGCAAGAGCATCTCGATACGTCTTTGCAAGTCTCAGCGAACGACTACCAACTGGAATCACATAGTACGTGTTCTTGTGAGCAAGCCCCCCAACACTTGAACCATCTCCATTGCTGTAGATAACAGCATCCCCCAACGCAAAGCCATGTTCATACCCAAGATCAATTGAATGAGCCTGGCCTTCTTCTATCACGCTAACTGCGACAATGCTCTCAAAGGGTACTCGTAATGTGTGGGCTACACCTTCACCTGGCTCAGCAAGATCTACAAACGTCAGCGGATCGGAAAGCAATTGAATTGTTCCAGCATCAACAACAAGCACGTGGTAGGTTGTCCCATTGCTAAGCCCGCTTGTATCTTCGACTCCGTTGCGCGAGTGAAAGCTATAGGTGACCACGTCGTTATCTGAGAGACCGTGCGGTTCTTCAAAGGCAATTGTCTTCTTGAGTGAATCGAGCACCACATCTTGATTCAACAAAAGAAGAGCACTCGCACCCGTCAGCGTTCGCCGTCCATCGCTCCAGGTGTCGTTACTGAACGAAACGAGACGGGAATCAAGGTCGGCATCCTGGATGAATCGAATTGACGTATCGTCATAGCCAGAAACACGATACGACTTACCATCTTCCAGACCGCTAACAGACACTCCATTACCGTTATCATAAACCAGAAGATCTCCCCCTCGAAGACCGTGCGCGTACCCTAAGTCAATCAAGTTTGCGGCTGAGTCGACAGTGACTTGAGCCTCAAATGGCGATGCGAAACCGTGCAACTCCCCCACGCCCTTTGCCGTCAGATCAATTGTAAGCGGAATCGGCAACTCAGCATGTTCAGCAGTTCTTGCCAACTGAAACCGATTTGGATTATCAGCATCTGGCACGGCGTAATACGTCTCGCCTTCCTGTAATCCACCAATAGCCACACCGCCACCGGCAAAGTACACCAGTGGCTGACCAAGAACAAAGCCATGCGGCTGCCCAAGATCAACGCTGTTGGCGAGACGTCGGACTTGGTACTGCGGATCAAATACTCGACCGAGCGAGTGCCGATTCCCGGGTGCGTGCTTCCCAGAAATCGCCACCCGAAGTGAGTGCGTACTCGGCTGCGCACCTTCTTTCCTGACCAAAAACAACGTATTGCCGTCCAGAGCGTTAACTCTCGAGAGGGCAAGTCCAACCTTTGTCGTACTGCCAGGAACGCGTCGAATGTACGCAATCGTTTCGGACTCTAGCTGTTCTTCAACTCCAGCATCTTTATATGTGAGCCCAGCGTTCGCAGTGTCGGAATATATAACCCGATCACCAGTTTGAAACCCGTGATCGTAGCCAAGATCAAGAAACCCATTGCTGTCGATATCACCTTCGTCGAACTTTTTGTCAGCCTCAACGACAGAGCGTGAAAGCCGGATTTGTTTTTCTGGATCGAGTGACTGAACATAGTAAAGGCCTCCATCCTCAAGACCATCAACCACACTATTCTCTGAGTGCGGGGTATAGCGCACCCGATCACCCTTTTGGAACCCATGCTCATAGCCAAGATCGATCCAGTTCGTTAACTCGTTAATACCTTCAGAGAGTGTTGCGCCAACGACATCAATCTCTTTGTGAATTCCTCCAACAATGGACTGTGTGTCACGACTGACAGTCTGGTAGGCCCCCGTGATGCCTACTCCAGCACTGCGCCCAAGTGCCACTCCACCAGCGACGTTGACCGAATGCAGTTCATCTTCCGCACGAACCTTGATATTGTCAGCAACAATTGCTGAAGACTGACTCAGAATCGCTGTTGTCTTATTGTCAATATCAACATAGGTAACAACACCATTGACTGTAAAACCTGTGCCACTATTCCCACCAATGCCAAACACATAGTTTGTAAGCTCATTTTCTGCATCAATCGATAAAGCACTGGCGGTCGCATCACCATCGAAACTCGCATCAACCACAGCTGTGTAATTCATGATTGCGAGCGAACCACCACCAGATGATGTCTCAGGCCCCTTCCCCAAAAGACCTGTAGCAACATCTTTGAGCCCGAAAGGATCATCGACAAGAGAGACCAACTCACTCTTCACGTCTGCTGTAACAGAAACATCTCCTCTCGCTTTCCCAACGACAGTCGTTGTGGTGTTAAAAACTGCACCATCCGCGACGGCAACGCGAGCATTTGGCGATACACTCAGAACATTAACCGACGCCGAACCACCAAAACCTTTACTTGCCCCTTTTTTCTCTCCTTCGGCAGCAACGCGATCCGCTGAGTCTCGGGCGATCGCTCCAGCCCATGACGTCGAGCCGTATCCCGCCTTGGCAAAGTCCAATAGGCCATTGGCAGTTACACCAAGCCCAACAAACCGTTCAAAGACAGATTCATATGGCAGAAATGTCCTTGCTTTAACATTGATTGCACCTTCGCCCGATCGCTCATCGCTGAGATTACTCTTGAGCAATGCATTGGAACCAATAGTAATATCTGCATCACTTGAAAAATCAGAAACAGAAACTGCAAAGGACCCCGAAAACTGCTTTTTGAGTGTGGCCCAGCTTTTATCCTCATTAGTTTCCCAACCACTTTCTCTTAAATTTTTAACTTCCTCCTCGCTCAATTTCCGTAAATCCCTATGCCCTGGATTCACCTGCGCCTTTGAGGAAACTCGTGGACGATCAATTGTATGGGCGATAATGTCAATTACGCAGCCAGCTTCTACTCTTGCATTAGGCTGAATTATTACCTTGGATTGGGTCTCGTAGTCCGCATAGGCAACTGAAACTGATCCACCAAACTTTTTAAGCTTCTCGGCTGAGGAGAAAAGTTTCGAAATACTTGAAATCTTTTTGCCGATACCCTGCCCTGCTTTTCCAATCTTTGAACTAGCAAGGCGAGCGGCAGCTTTGATGGCAAGGGAATTGGCGGCCCCGGTAATACCTGTTTTCTTTCCAATCCAAGAACGGCCACGGTACGTAAATTGTCGCCACGTCCGGCCGACAAGACCGGTGCCAATAATTGCCTCGGCAACGGTTGAGTTATCAATCGTTGTCGCCTGTGCTTGTACGCGGACATTCCCCTTCTTCGCTTCAAGACTGCCCGCGATGATACAGAATGCTTCGGATTTTCCTTCAGCTATCGCGACAGTTGCCGTCAGAACCTTGTACTCACCCCCAGACGTTGCTTTTGTTTCTAGTGCTTTTGTATTCGAGGCGATAATTGTCAGATCACCTCGGTCAGCCCGAACAACTGCATCCTTTTGAACGTCAACTTTCGCCTCTGAATTCGCTGAAACCGTGAGGAAACTGACTGCGAATGTTGCTCGCTGCGAACCTCGAACCTGTCCAGCAAGATGGTCTCCGCCAACCTGCACGAGAACCGAAATACGGTTGTCTGAAAACGCTGATAACCGAACATCTTCACCGCCAACGATGAGTGCACTCGGATGAATCACTAAAGAGGCATTTGATGTTGACTTTGCAATACCCCCCCCAATGAATTCACTGACCACGGAAAACACCACCTCCGAGTCAGATAATGCAGCAATCTGGACATTACCACTTCCTTTGATTTCGGCATTATCGTGTATGTTTATCTCTGCCTGGGCACGAAGCATGCCGTGACCGAAGAACGGGCGGTACTTTGTGAGATATTCTGCGATATCCTCTCCGGTATCTGGCAATTCACCTAAAGCCTCACCAATTGACTCTTCACCGCCCTCGCTACTAAACCGATGATTATCGGATTCAGTCCTAATCGTCACATTGCGACCATGAACCGAGACTCTTGCCCCTAGAGTCACGTTGCTCACGGTAGAAACTTCGTAGAAAGCTCCGTGAACGAGTTCCCTGTTGACTGACATAAGAGAGATATCACCACCGCCATCTCCAGACATAATGCCATTGACCTTGAATGTCACGACTTCGTCTGAAACATCACCACCCAAGCTCTGCAGTGTGGAATAGAGGTTTTCTATCGGGACAACCAACTCTTGATTATCCACATATCCATGCCCCGGAGAATGAAGGTAAACCTGAACCTTGCCCTCACGATCAACAACAATATCAACCGTCAGCCCCTCCCCATTGTCACTCTCATTTGAGTTCTCTGTCTCAACACCACGGTACACATAACCGGGGAGAAACAATTCGTCACTGCCAGGCTGCAGAATTACATCCTTAATTGATTTTGGGATACCGGACTGAGTTGACAGGCCATCGCGATCATCAAAACTGAGAAGCTTTGCATTTTCTCCAATGACAAGGCTTGTAACCGCCTCAAGGAAAATAGCCCCAGAGTCTGCGGTTGAGTTATTATCTTGATCAGTTGATCGCGTGTTGAGAACGGCACTCGCGCTTACTTCAATCGATTCGGCCTGAACGTTGATCTTACCGCCGTGCGTAGCGATTGAACCCAACGTCTTTTCGACATCTACGAAAGGCACAACAAAGTCGGCCCTGGTCCCAAGATCAAAGTTTGTGCAAGTAAGTTGTGAACCTTTCGTAAAACGTGTACGGAAAGCAGGCGTGACAAACTCTACTATTTGCGTCCCAATCGGGATCGAACTGCTTTGACTCGTCTCAGTATCCCAGAATGTGCGATCCGGCGTGCTCTCTTCTCCTGTAAGCGTGGCTTTGTTTTCTCCACCTGACGCAACTGAATAGGTCACGTTATCGGGGAATGCCGAGCCTCTCAATTCAAATCCGTTGTTGAGTCCGGCCTCACTGTCTTCAACTTTCACCAACGTGAACGGCCGCTCAAGGCCTTCATAAGAGACTGCCGGGACGCCTGGAAAAACAACGTCTGCTGCCAGGCTCCCATTGAGACCTGATGCTGACGTCATGATAAGTGTCGGGGGCGCATTCAGATCATCTGGGTCTTGGATGGCAAGCCCATCAATTCCACTGCCACCACCACCATCAACTGACCCGGTAATTTCACCGTCAACATTCAGAAGAAAGCCATCGTTTACATCATCCGCACCTTGTAGGTTTTCAAAACCTGAAAAAATAACCGTCCCAACAGTGCCACTATTTTTTCCGGTGATATCCCAAATGACATCTGACGCATCTGGGCCGCGAAGTACATCTGAAAAACCACTACCACCCTTCACTTCATTAATATTGAGAACACCCGCGGCGCCTGTTGTCGACCCTACAGAAACATCTGCCAGATCGACGGCAACCGGTGAAGATATAGTGCTCAAATCTAAGATATTGGTCCCACCACCGCCATCAATCGTTCCATCAACCTGGCCCTCTCCCGCCAGCGTGAACGAATCATTACTGCCGCTTCCCAATAGATTCTCAAATGACTCAAAAGTAATTGTCTCGAACTGCTTTTGAACAACCAGTTGTGCATTTGAATCACTTCCCCATGTCCAGGCGTCACTCAATACAACTTGAGAAACAGGTGCGATCAGAAGCCGCACCTGAGTTTCACCCAAGACAACGACCGTGTATCTACTCCCGCTAAGTAAACCACTGTTATCTTCTGCACCTAGTTCGCCTGTAAACTTGTAAGTAACCTCTAGTCCATCTTCTAAACTGTGTGCACTGGAAAATTCTAAGATATTATCGAACGCATTGAGTTTCTCATCGGCACCAAAGCTTTGCACAAGCCCGTCACCCCAAACGAATGATCTCGTTCCTTCTGATAACTCCACGCCTGTAAACTCAACCTCACTAGGACTTTCTTGAGTAAGCCTAAGACGATCGGCAACATCACGGATAACAAAATATTCATGGCCGTCAATCAAGCCTGAGGCATCGTTCTGTCCATCGAGACCAGCGTCATACTTCACGCGATCGCCTGTAAACAAACCGTGCACTGATCGAAGAGCAAGTATCTCAGGTGATGGCTCTCTACTTACCGTTTCAGAAACTGTCGCATTTGCAAAAGGCACGGTGACGGACGAAAAACGGTCAATCGAACCTTTATTCTCGCCATCAATTTCCCAAAAGTTATTTGAATTCGAGACAACCAACGTGTCGCTTAATTCTGAACCAATAAACTGGGTAATGCCGGACAGATAGCCATCAACAACGACTCGCTGACGACTGCTTGCATTACTGTAATCAAGGGTATTGTTCCCGCCTCCGCCAATGATCTCAGAAGTAATATCTGCCTCGCCATAAATACGAAACGTATCATTCTCTTCACCCCCCTGAAGACTCTCGACATTTTCGAAAAGCACACTCGGCTGCCCCAACTCACTACTGGATGACAGGTTACCCGCATCTACATTCGTTACGTTCCAGATGGTCTCTTGATTCAAACCGTTCAGACGATCCACACCCAACCCACCGTCGTACACAACCCGAAATGATTTACTATTCACCGATGTGTCAAAAAACGTGAGGTCGAGTGAGTCATAGCCGCTCCCGAGCGAAACGTGTAGGTTTTCCGAGACGGGCAAGGGCAAGGACGGCATAAACACATTGTTAGCAGCATCGTAAAAATTGTTACCAACACTGGCTAGGGTCAGCGACTCACTAGTAGTAGCATCAAAAGAGTAGTCAATGAAAAAGTTATCGGCCTGGCTACTCCCTGAAATCATTGTCGTATCACCGTCTACCGACACGAGAGGCTCGATCCCAGTAAAAGTAATAGCCCCTCGGGAGGCGCCGCCTGCGAGCATAAATGTTCCCTCAGATACAGTCTGCTCTTGAGAACCAGCAGAGTGAACCAACGAAAACACGCCAGGGTCTGAGTCGGACTCAACCACAAGCCCATCCACTCCACTCCCATTTCCCCCGTAAACGGCGCCATCAAATATGCCGCCAGATTCGAATAGAAAATCGTCGCTCCCGCCATCACTTCCGAAAAGGTTTTTGAACTGAGAAAAACGGATGCTCGACAGAGACTCACCAAAGTCAATCTGCCCCGAATTCTCACCATTGATTATCCATGTCACATTAGCTGCAGGACCAAGCAACTGATCGGCTGCATTGCCGGAGCCTGTTACGCTGGTAATATTTTGAACCGAACCAGTACCAGTCGCTGTCGACAATGCAGCATCAAAGAACACAGGGGTCGAATACCTTCCGTAGTCAAGACCATCTTCTCCACCACCGCCATCAACGACACCAGATATTGAGGCACCGTCAAGAAAAAGAAATGCATCAACACCTTGACCCCCGGCAACGTTTTCGATCTCACGAAACTCAATAACTTCGTTCAGAGTACCTGCATTTGAAATGACGACAGAGTTTTCATCTTCAGATGCTTCTTCTTTTCCAATAAGCCATTGATTCTCCAAAGATGCCGTTCGAACAGTATCAACACCACCTCGACCAAGAACAGTCACGTGTGGCATTAGTATACTTTCAGCCGGCTCACTGAAAACAAATTCATTTGCATCTTCAGACCCGAGCAGATCAATACCATCGAAGCCATTTAGCGTGTACTTGAGCGTGTTTGATCCGGCACTTGCTGTGAGTACCGATCCATCAAATTCAAAATCCCCGTCATGCTCAATGACAATGCGATCATTCGTTGCAACTGATGCCTCTCCGCCTGAGACATTTTCCTCAGAATTTACAAGATGAATGGTAAGATTTTCAAATTCTGCAAGCGACGTGAGATCCAGTCGAAGGATATCCTGTGAACTCGAACTTTGGATTGAAAGCCCTGTCGTCCCAGGCACGGAATTAAGCGCTGACTCTTTAATCGAGTCAACAGTGACACTATCCTGCTTTAACAAGAATTCTTGGCTGCCAACATCGAATGACAGCATCAACTCGACAACCGTATCAACACCCTGAGCACCAGTGAACGATAAATGCACATCTGATGCGAGCATGACACGTGGCTCGAGACTCTCGCCTGCATACCCTCGAGCCTGATCACGAGCTGCTTTTTTTATTCGCTTTTTGGCTTCCTGCTGTCGCAAGCGATCCATAACAAAACGCGCATAAATTCGCTGCTGAAAGTTGGCTTGCCAATTCGTTTTCATAAGTTTTTGGTGCGTTGAAGAATTTTAGAACTAGACGTTAATGAGAAATTTGTCGGGATAAATCACGAACAGACCGACTTCTTATTACCGTCTCCCTATTAATGTGTGGAAATAACAATTCCCCCTAAACGATCAGCATAAAAAACTTTACTAAATAAACCCATCGAAAAAAAAGGTTTCTGGGTGTACTCGCTAAGCTGAAACCTCGCCATCAGATCTCAAGGTGCAAGAAATGAAAGCACTAAAGTAGGCAAATTTTCCTAATCTGAAAAAATTTCCGACGAGTAAAAAAGCCGCACCCCTCGCAGGGGCTAGAATCAGCAGAAGATAAACCGACTTATCTGCCGAGGATTCTTTTTCTGGTGGCCTGACTTCTCATTTGCCGTTCAGTAGTTGTTGGGAAAACTGTCTCCATCTCGCCGGATCTCGCCCAACCTAAGTTTTCCTGAAGGCTACTTCTATCGAACGAAAACGTACTATCGTGAAATCAAATTTTTCATTTTGTTGGCTTGCACTTTTCGTTGCCGCTGGTACCCCAACGTTCGGAACAACTTTCGCCGAAGACGGATTCTTAAATTTTCAAGAGTCGGTCTTCACTCCAACTGAAGATTCTTTTCAGAGAAACGACAACACGCTGGGCGAAAGCTATCTTTGTGTCTCGAGTAAAAGCTCAACCACAAAAAATAGATTTTATGTATCAGGAATTATTGGTTCATCTTTTGCGACAATGACGAACAGCGGATCTTCTCGTTTAAACCCAACAAATGAACTTCAAGTCGACGGAAACCTAACAGACTCACTCCTTACTGGTGGTGGCGCAATCGGTCTTGGTATCACGCGGCCGCGTGGCTTACTAAGGCTTGAGATTGAAGCGAGAGACCGTGGCATGCTTAGTGGAACAACATCGTTCAATCTTGATAACAATGGAACTATTCTGAATCAGGAGGCAGCGACAACAGCAAGTGATGCCTGGTCTGTGATGACAAACTTTTGGCGCGACATTTCACTCACGAAATCTTTAGGACTTTATGGTGGTGGTGGCATCGGTTTTGGGGGTTACCAATACGTCATGGCAACTGAACAATCGGCTATCTTCCCAGCGCAAGGCTCTAATTCCGTTCATACTTTTGGGTGGCAGGTTGGCACGGGAATTAATTGGGCGATTTCAAAACGAATAACATGCGATTTTGGTTACCGTTTTTTCTCATTCGGGCCGGGCGAAACACCTCTTTTTGATGGGACAACAACACGCGGCATCGCTCAATCGAACTTCACCGCAAGTGAATTTCTTTTCACCTTTCGAATCTACGAGCCATTCTCTGGAATATTTTGATTTGAAAATCACAGAATCCTTGCTTGGAGATAATATCGCAAGAATCAACGCCCCGGGTTCTATCTTAGACTCGGCTGGGCCAGATAGTGAGTCGATGTCGATAAATATTTAGATGATTAGGGCAATAGACTTTTTTAACTCGCCCACACTTCATTTGAAATTGAACAAGTCGGGGCGACAGGACTTGAACCTGCGACCTTTCGGCCCCCAGAATTTTCCAGCCAACCTCTACAAAAATTCCAAAACCACTTGGATTCATGCGTTGTAACGTAACTCAAAAGTTTCGACAACTCATTCCAAATTCCCCGTTTATTTCACTTATTGCATCCATTGCAGAGGTTTATCGGGGACGGATTCACACCATCAATGAATGATCGAATTCACTCAACACAACTAGTTGGTCTGTTATTGTGTCTGATGTGAAAGCCAGCAACGCTGCTCACTACGCAGACTCATCAGTAGAAAACTTTATTAATGAAAGTGAGGAAGTGTTCCACGGTTTCTTAGATGACTCTTGTCGACGGTGTCGACAAAGAATCGACATTCTGTGTCACTGCAATGCCGAGAAAAATTAAGGGCGGTGGTGGAAGACCAGCAGGTCGTTTTGCAGGGTGTCCAGGCCGTGGTCGGTGTGGGGCAGGGCGGCTGCGAGGATTGGTTCGGCGGCGTCTAAACCGGCCAGTAGGCCGGCGGTGAAATGTCCCGATTTGATCGACACTAAAACGGCGTCGCGGATGGTGGCGAGGTTTTCCGGAGTCAACTTTCCGGCGGCGGCGCTGTCGCAGTGGATTTCGAGGCGGTGTTCGAACAACGAAACGTAAATCAACAGGCCGCCGTTGTGCCGAGTGTTGCCGATGCCTTGTTGCGAGAACACCTGATGCACACGGCGGTGGACTTCGGTTTGCATTTCATCACGAGTGACGAACAACCGCCGCAGTCCATGCCAATAACTGGCCAACAGCGAACCAGCCAGGAAACCGACGGCGATTAATAATACCTGTCCGCCGATCGGTAAGGCGGGCGGGGCGTTCCAATCGCCGGGAGAGTCCCATTGCTGGGCGAGAATGAGCGCCGCGACGCCGATTAATAATCCACAAACCGACTCGGCCCGGTCGTAGCGGCCCGATTCGGTGGCGACGGCACAAACGACTTCAGCGTCGGTGTGCGTTTCGAGTTCCGCGATCCGCTGTGCGATCTGTTCGCGGTCGGCTTGCGTGAATTGTTTTTCTGCGTTGATCATGTTTACCAGCTCCCGGAGGCTCCGCCTCCGCCCGATGAACCTCCTCCGAAGCCTCCTCCGCTTCCGCCTCCTCCGCTTCCGCCTCCTCCTACCCATTCACCATTTATCATTGCGTAAATAAAGAACAGGAAGAGGACAATGACAAATATGACGGCGAGTGCAATCAGTACGATGCCGAGAATGATCAGCGGCTTGCGGAACTCGGGGAGGAAATAGCTCGCAACGAAACATCCCAGACCGGCCACGATCATTACGATCAACATCCAAGAGCCGAATTTCTGCGCAATGGGATTAGTTTGGTTGGCAAATTTTGTGACAGGGTGTTCGCGGAATTTTTCCAAAAAACTGGGCTCGGGAGGATCAACTTTCGGACCAGAAATGGCCATCGCCGACAGGCTTTCGACGGCAGCGATTAGGCCAGTGCTGTAATCACCTTTCTTGAACTGAGGGATCATGTCGTTGTCCATCACCCGGTGTGAAAAGTTGTCGAAACGCAGTCCCCAGTCTTTCCCTAGCTCGATTCGGCCTTTGCGGTCGCCGGTGCTGATGATGACCAAGATGCCGTCGTTTTGCTGTTGCGAACCGATGCCCCAGGTGTCGAACCAGCGTCGGGCGAAGCTTTCGATACTCGGGGCTCCACGATCGAAGGTTCGCATATTGTTTACGGTGACGACCACCAACGGCGTCTGCACTTCTTGGAAGACCCGTTGCTGAATCTCACGAATAGTGCGTTCATCTTCGTCGTCAATCACATTCGCATAATCGTGCAGGAATTCTTGCGGCCCCGGCTTCGGCGGAATCTCGGCGGTCGTTGTTGACTGAAATAGACCGCAGAATAGAAAACTGATCGAGGCTACGCGGGAGAGAAATGTAAACCCTGCGGAGTGACAACAGCGATTTGTCGAAGAGAAGGCGAGCATAAAGAAAGATGCTAACACGTTTCGCCGTCCCGGCAAAACCAACTGTTGGCCTGTTCCTGGCAGGTGCTAAGCTTGCGAAAGTGCTGTTGACCGTCCGATCCTTACCCAAGCTGGATCTGCTGCATCGTCGCGGTGAAATAGCCCAACCTCAACTCAGAAATTCCACCATGGTCCAACATCAATGTTGGGTGCTAATTGGCATCCTAATGACGTGCCCGACGCTCCATCTTGAGGCCTGTTTTGGTGCGGACCCGCAATCTGCTTCTCCATTGGATCGAAGCAACCTAGTTGCTTGGTGCAACGTTCCCTTTGATGCGAAAAAAAGCGGGCCAGCGGAACGGGCTGAAATGGTGTCGCAATTTGGGCTGCAACGAGTCGCCTATGACTGGCGAGCAGAGCACGTCCCGAACAACGGTGGGTAACAGTACGATTCTTTTGTACCTTGTTTTCAAGGTTTACTGAACCAGTCGGGGCGACAGGACTTGAACCTGTGACCTTTCGGCCCCCAGAATTTTCCAGCCAACCTCTACAAAAATTCCAAAACCACTTGGATTCATGCGTTGTAACGTAACTCAAACGTTTCGACAACTCATTCCAAATTCCCCGTTTATTTCACTTATTGCATCCATCGCAGTGGTTTATCGGGGACGCAATTCTACAAAACAAGAGGCTGAGGTGGGACACCTCAGCGTGAACCCTCGGACGATTTAACTGACCGAGCTTTACATAGGCTCCATCACCCTGCTGAAAGCTCTAGTAGAATTACGTCAAAAATGACGGCATGCGGAGTATTCACCTGACTTCTTTGCACACCAGACAATTACAACTAGTCTATATCTTAATTCGGTATGCTTGGATTGAGAACACGTCACACTTCATCGAGGATCATTTGCTGTGCGAAGAAAAAGAAACATGAAATCCTGCGGACAGACAAACCAGTTCAAACTTGTAAGCGAACGTTTAGAGACACGGCTTGCATTGAGTGCCAGTCCTGATGGACTTGACGTCTCGTCAACGGATACAGTGTACGAACGCCCCGAACTCAAGCCAACAACATCACTTTCTCTCACACCAAGTTCGTGGGGGCCAAGCCCTGTGACGATTGGGATTGATAGCCTGAAAGGAGCTGTTGAAACTGGTGACGAAGATATGTCATTTGTCATCACCAATGTCGCGAATGGCTACGTTGAGAAGTTCGACGGCCAAAGCTGGGTGAACATAAGTCAAACCCCGAAGTCAAGTAACCCCCGAGAGTTATTAAAACTGCTGCAATTACGACAGATCAAGCAAACCGATCAACTCCGTTGGGTACCTGGTGTAATCAAGGAAACATCCGTCCGGTCCTTTAGTTTTGTTGGGTGGGATGGAAAACAAGCATCGAAGACTCTTTCTTCCGTAGAAGCCTCAGTACCCACCCTTCCCCACGACATTGTTGTGGAGCAAGAGGTGTATAGCGGTGAATACTCGATTGCCAGTGATGGTACCGTAAACCTCAAAACTGGTCTCGCACCGTTTGCTCATTGGTTCGATGAGACTGGTGAACTTGGATACAACAATTACAAGTTTTTGCTCGACACCTACGATCAATTATCAGATGAGAACGGCTATATCCGCATGGGAGTAGCCATAGGAAATGACGCCGCAACAGAGACAGACGATCAGTTTTTTGTTGTTAATTTAACAGAGCCTCCTACATACACAGGCCGCGACACCTTAGAGTTTGTCGGAGTTCTTGCAGAGAACATTGGTGCAGCCTCGCCAGTTGCTGGGATTGTTGGCCAGGAGATGCGGGCGGGCCACAATTCTTTCCGTACGCAGAGAGAAGCTGAGCTTATTGAGATTAACGATGCCCTTACACCATTTCTACCTGGAGGTCATCTTTATCACGTCTTTTCAAGTAGTTTTACAGGCGAGTCCCACATCCTTATTGATACGTACACCGAAGCTGAATATCTGGGCTCGACAAATAGTTACGAATTTGGCGCAAACTACGAAATCATGGATGTAGATGGCGTGCCAACGCTCGTCGATGCCGGGTCTGGCAGTATCAACTCTGATGACTTCAATGGCTTTCTGCCGTCAGACCTCACGAAACAATGGACCGATACCTTTGAGATATTCAACAAATCGCTTTCTGACAACAAAAAAATCAAGCCGCTTCTTCCGAATGGGTTTGATATAAATCTGCTTTTTGAAATTACACCGACTTTGGATGTAAATATTCAATCCCCAGGAGCATGGTATGAAAAACTTTGCTTTGGAAAGTGGGATATCAGCTTGGCTGTCGCCTTAAACTGGCAAGCGTCAGCGACGCTCACAACAGGTTTCGAAAATGGACGAATGACAATAGCGGAAGATAATGGTGATCCATTCCGAGTTGTAGATTTTCCGTTCCCTGCTATTCCGGGCCCGGCTGGTACTGTGATCGGCATTTCCGCAACGCTTGACATATCTGCAATGTTGGAAATTCCGGGTGTTCAGGATGAGTACGTATGGTCAATTTCCCAAGATCTTGGCATGCAGATCAGCACAGATGGAGCAAATTCCTCCTGGTGTGGCAATAATAAAGAATTCAACAAACAGCCGGAAAATTTCTCATCGTATTTCCACGATCCGGTGATTGTTAACCCAGCAATCAGTTGGCCAAATGCACTTGGTTCACGACTTGACATCACGCCCGGCCTTGAAGTTGATTTCGGCTACAAATTTGCCAAGGTACCAATTGCGCAGTTAACGGGTTCCATCCGCGCGCCCTTCCATCTGTTCGCGTTTGCGAATTGGGGACGGGATGAAAACGATGCTATGCGGGCAAATCATGTCACAAGCATCTACGACGATGCACGTGCCATTAATCCAAATATTGTAGACCTCGGGAGCCGATTTATCGGAATTGGCGGCAATAATGCTCAGACAGGCATCTTCTTAAGTGGTGAGATCGTTGTGGATATTGGTTGGCGGCTATTTAAGGCCCCATGGAACGATCCTGCAGCATTGGGAGACACTATTATGCATGCTGCTTCGAGCGTTTTCTTGGTCTCAAACCCATTTGGCTGGGCCTTACTTGCGGCTGGTGGATTTCCCGAGCGGCCTAGTAGTGAGCCAGATTGGCATCAACGTTTTGAGCCTTGGGAGGGCACGTTTGCAAAAGCAACACTACTCAACTGGGACACGGTGAATCTGCTTACATAATTAAAACTGCAGTGCTTTGAAGTAATTAAAGAAGCACATGTCAGAAGGAGATGTGAGTCAAACTTGTGACCACAAAAAAGAAAAAATTGCCACAATATTGGGGCAGAAGAAGCTTAGTGTACTGCGAGAGATTAGAATCTCGCCTCTGCATGGCATCTCATTCTGCACCAAATATTTTTATTAGCGATATTGATCATTTTTCAGTGAACAATACCTCACCGCAGTCGAGTGAAACTTTTGCAGTTTATACGGATAGTGAAGCCTTCTCTGAAGGTCATACCGAAAGCACTGACGGTTTTCAGATTGAACTTGAGTTTGCTGATTCAGTAACACAAGAATTACAGAACCTTACACAAAAAGCAGTTGCTCGGTGGGAAGCAGTTATTATCGGCGATCTTCCGGACGTTCACCTCGATAACGGCACCTTTGTTGATGACTTAGTAATCGATGTGACAGTCGATGAGCTACGACATGGCCTGGTCGGAGTAGCCGGCTTCACAGACATTCGCGTTAGTGGAACGAATGAACCTGCCAATGGCGATCCGACAGGAGGAGGCCTACCCTATCGCGGAAAGGTGATACTCAACTCGAGATATATTGACAGTAGTGATATTGGGCACGTGATTGCCCATGAGGTCGGACATGTGCTGGGTTTTGGGACACTCTGGCAAAACGATGTTGGAACTTTCAACGAACTGGTTGACGGCATAGGCACTGATAACCCCGTGTTCATAGGTGAAAATGCTCTTCGTGAATTCAATCTTCTTTTTCAGAACAGCGATCAATCAGTACCACTTTCATCACGTTCTAGAACAGTTCCGCAGACCTACGACGGTCGGTATGGAACTCACTGGCAAGATACAGTTTTCAATACCAGGAATGGTGCTTCGGAGCTAATGACATCTTCGTTCCCATTGGACCAAAACGCAGGAACGCCTTCTGATGTTTTTCTGAGCCGAGTAACTGTTGGTGCACTTGAAGACCTCGGCTACTCCGTCAACTATGCCGCCGCAGAATCATTTCCAGTGGTGAGCGACGGCACCGGCCAAAGCCAGTCAACGTATCCTGTAGTCGATTTCTTGCCAGAGCAACCTGTGTTCGGTCCAGCATTATCAACCCGTCTCATCGGAGAAGATTCTGGTTCAGGGTTCTTATTTTCGAGCGATTCGGACAGAGGCATTGCTCGCCGACTGCCGCCTCGTATTACATACGCTGACAAGCCTGCTGTCATTCTGCAAAATAACCAAGAGATGAAAACAAGAGTACTACAGTCTGTCTCACTATTGGAAAGCAGTGGCGGAACCCTCTCTCTTTCTCATCTGTCTGACAAACATCTTGCTTGGCTCGC
>WLWG01000862.1_pt1 | contig 30132 bp, 26 predicted proteins | sample 6712871 | NCBI WGS metagenome assembly WLWG01 (sample SAMN12718693, study PRJNA515312) | sponge metagenome | isolation source: marine sponge | host: Mycale hentscheli | place: New Zealand: South Island, Marlborough, Capsize Point | collected 2003-05-01
GGCGGAATTGATAGTTTATTAAAAGGTTTAACTAGGCCTGAACAAGCTAACATTCTGCAGGCTCAGGAGTTGAATAAGAATTTTAAACAATTAAACGCACAACTACTAAGCGGCCTACAAACTGAGAAGGACATTCAGGAGAAATTTAACACCACAGCAGAGGGTATTGAAGGCATATTACAAGATGTGGAAAAAGCTCAAACAGCCATGGCAAAAAATGAAGAGAACATGGTGACATTGTTGAGGGAAATGCATGGCCAGAGTACGCCTGAGCCGCCTGAGCCGCCTAAACCGACGCGCGCACAGGAGACATTCAATCCATACGACGGGAGGGGGGGGTGCCAAAAGTTTTCCGCAGGTTTTATACCTTCTTTTTCTCCACTTTCTCGCGCTGTAACTACCGAAAGAAACATGGGTGGCAGTCCTGTGGTTGATTATCATCCAAGTGTTGGGAATTATGTTCGTGACGGGCGAACTCAGAAAAACTTTGCAGATGTAATCGCTTCTCACCCCGAAGGGATACCTCAGGCAGTAAACAATTCTAAAATTTTACAAAATGCAGCTGGCGGATTTGTTCCTAATTTTATAAACTTAATTGCGCAAGTCAAGGATGAGTTGGGCGTGCGCGGCGCCGCAGGGATTTCCAGGGTAGGGCAAACGGTGCGCCACATAATGAAAGGGATGGAAGGTCCGCTAAACGCTGTTAAATTCGAGCTTGAAGCCGAGCAGGCGAAATATGACGCGGACAAAGCTGCGAGCCCCAAACCCGAGGCAGGCGCACCCGTTCGTGAGGAGAAAATAGAGCGGATAAAAAACCCCAAAAAGCTTCTTCGAGAAGAGCTGGCAAATAGCAGCGAGAAGATTAGAAAGCGCTTTTATCTTCAACAGGCAAAGGCTGATAAAAGTAAAACAGAGTGGAAAAATATAGAGTTTTTCGGAACGCCCCTATCCAACTTCAAGAAAGAGCTCGCACAGGCAAAGGACGCGGAGGGTCGAGACAAATTAATTAAGTCTTTTGAGGACCCAGCATACTTAAGGAATTTAAAGTTTACAAACGGCGATCTTAACGAACTAGGAATGCCTGTTAAAGACACTAATTGGCCGACCTTTTTTAAGAAAATAATGGGAGACAACTTCAACTTGGGCGCGCCCCCCATAGAAGAAACCCTTAGAAACGCTAACATTAGCGCTTTTACCAAAAAGTCATTGAGTGGGGCCAGCTCATTTGTTAACGCTTCTAATGAGGAATACGTAAGAGCTATAGATGATTTTAGAGCGAATGGGACTGAGGCTTTAGGTCGCGTAAACCAATCTTTAGTGTCTCCAAATTTAGTTAAAAAAGTGGCGCTAGGACTTGGGAAAGGAACTGAATTCAGAGATAAAGTGGCAGCTACAGTAGAGCGCCAGAAGGGGCCTGAGGGACAATACGCTTCTTTAGACGACGTAGGGAAGGTAAAATTCTTTTTAAACAATCTTGATAATAATAATGTTTTAAAGTCTCTGGGCTTAGGGGAAGGCTTTTCCGAAAAAGGGAAAAATACTGATTTATGGAGGAGTTATCGAATTGCAGAAATGCTTAAATCAGGAAAGTTTGGAGCATTTTATAAAAAGGCAACAGAGGAACAGCGGAACGACTTTATCCTTCCAACGCTAAGGTATTTAAAAGGCCTAGATTATGAATTGCCAATACCTAAAACTGATAGATTTAGCGGAGAGTTTGCACCAAAAAGCAAAATTGCTGCGGCTCTAGGAGTCCCGCCTGAGGTTTTGGGCGATCTATTAGAACAACCTGCTAACGCGCGAGGATTTGTGCCTAATTTTTCAGCGTTAGGTGAAATTGCAGCATCAGTGGGTGCGGGTTATAAAAATCCAGTAACTCCCAGTCAGGTTAGATCTACTAATATTCCTGGGTTGGGCAAGGTTAATTATAATACTCAAGAGAAGGTGGTTCGCGCACCTGGAATGCAGCAGCCTTTTATTGTGCCGCCTCGCACTTCTAGAGCTGCGCCTGATTACGCACGAAAGGTTGAGGGTAAATTTGGATTTAATCCTTACAAGTCAGATGTAGCTGCGGGGGGATTTGTTCCTAATTTCCAAGGATTACCTAATATGGACTTCACTAAATTTAGCGAGTCGGTCACCGAATTTGGTGAAGATGTGGATCGATTTGCAGAAGCCATGACTAAAACACTGGAGGGACAGTTAAATGTAAACGTAGATACTTCTACTACTGTAGATAGTGCAGCAATCAGAGATGCCGTACAGAATGGTGTTATTAATGCTATAACTAATTATTTCACTAGTGGCCCTGGAGTTCAAAATATAGTAGACTTATCTCAACAAGTATTTAATCAAAACCTTGGGTAATGGCTAATTTAAGAATAACCTTAACTGATGTTCAGGATTTTGGGGTTTCTAGTGCGCCAGAATATTTTGGTAGTGAACAGGGACGATTTAGGGACACTATAACTTATAATATTACTTGTTATAAAGTAGACGTCACTAATAGTAATGGAGTCAGTCAAGATGTTGTTTCTAATTTAAATAACTTAAGACTAACTCAAGACTACGCAATTATTACATTAGAGAATGGGCAAGAATTTACTAATGCTAAGTTAATTGATTTTTCTATTGAAGAAAGTACTTTTACTGATTATGGATTGGCGAGCCTTACTTTTGAAAAATATGGTTCGCGAGCTACAAACCAGATGGATAGTAGCTTGTATAATTGTTTTAATCAAACGATAGGCACTGAAGAATACCAAACTTATTTTGAATCTTTTAATGAAAGTTTTGATTTTGATTACGGAAAAGACTCGACAACTTATAATTATACATTAGATGTTCAATTAAGGGATCAAGCGGGCAATGCGCAAAACGCTTTAGCGTTTCCCGTTAATTTCCCATTTCTAAAAAATATAAATGGAAGCAAATCTATAAAATTGGCGCGCCAATTTGCTTATAATATTTTTACGTGCAGCGACCGACCTGATATACCTAATTTAATCTTGCCCCCCGACCTCTCTGGAATATATCAGTCAGGATTCAAGAAAAATTATAATGAAAATATTGACTTAGTAACAAACAGATGTTCGTTTACTGAGAGTTTTAACACTACCAATATCCTAGGCGCACAGTCTGAGCAGTCGGCCCATGGATTAACATTTTCTAACCAAATTACTCGGGCAGAAAATAATGTTATTAATGTAACTGAAAATGGAAGCATTAAGGGGTTAGGGATTAATTTTGAATTAAATTCACCTTATGCAAGTGCTACAGGAGCTTTGGATAATGAGCTAGCTGCCGCCACAGGAAGAATGGCTGCGGCTTTCAATCGTTTTAAAGTGGACGGCGACCTCCCTTTAAATAGCGGCTGTGGTGGAGGGGTAAAAATCTTTTCTCAAGAAATTACTCGAGACCCTTTTAATGGCACCATTGAATATTCTGTGAGCGCAAATAATGATCAAAAATTTAGCGGAATGTGTTCGGGAGGGTCGGTTCAAGTAGAAGACACTTTTACATTAGAACCCACAAATTATAGTGGGCTTTCCCGAACTGTTAATATTGTGGGTTATGGAGTAGAAATAAGTGGAAAAGATGGCACGGCAGAAATAGTTTATCCAAAATTTGAAAAAGCTCGTGACATTATGACGGGGATTTATAAGCTTTACAATAGTGGAGAGGGATATGCCCCTTCACCCATTTCTGAGAATTGGGATTATGACAAGCGAAATGGAGGCATAAATTTACAATTTGAATTTTCTAGCAGTCCTATTTATAGATACAATAGCCCAGCTAGTGGAATTAAAAAAGTAGAAGTAAGTTATGACCAAACAAATTCGCTGCCTAAATATAACCTTTTTCAAGGTTTGAATTTAGGACTGGGGCGAGAAAAGATAGATCAGATTATTCAGCCAATGAATTATGATTTGCCGCAAAGCATGTCGGTGGGAGTAAATTTAGTAAGATCAAGAGATGTTGATTCTAGTAGTACTCAAGACGCTGTTTTAGAAGGCTTGGTAAATTTTGCTACAGGACAAATATTTACGGACGAAGTATTTGGTGTGGAGGATAAAAAAGCTGAGTATATATTGCAAAGTACAAATTATAACTATACTCCTTTAAATAATATAACATTAGGGATGCAGGTTGACTTTATAGAGACTAGTGGTACAGAAATTAATATGTCATTATCATGAGTTCGTTAATAGCATATAATGGATCTGAAGTAGCACAAGGGCAAGCAGACCCCTTGGTTTCTAAAAGCACACAATACGTACAAGCTGGAGAAAGGTGGGGAACTATAGAAAACATAACGCTAAATGGCGTTATTACAGGCAATAGTTTTAATTCTATTTATAACAGTCAGCAGGATTTAATTAATATATTTAATGAAGACTTTAAAACATTAAGTATTGAAGGTTTTGGAAACTTTAATTCTTGCAGGGTAGAGAGTATTGATTTCTCGGAATCTAATTATTTAAGTAATGCGACATATAATGTAAGCTTACAGTCTTATGGCACAGGGAGCTCTTTACTTTATACTCACGGAGTTGTAGATCCTGTAAATACTATTTCTTATACTGAAAATGATAATATGACGGTCGGCGCAACGCGCACGATTGGCGCAAAGGGTGTTAACATAGAAGGTAAGACTAATGCAGTAAATAATGCTATTAATTTTATAAAACAGTATACGGGCCAAAATAGAAAAATTGGAGATGTATTTGGGGGACACTGGGTCACTGCGCCATTTTTTGTCAAAATTGGTGATGGCGGGGATCCTAATATGCCCATGCTTTTGGTGAGCCAGAACCAAAGTATTAATAGATTTACTGCCGAAGTGTCGCTCACTGAAGAATATATTATTGACGCCACTGGAGATACTCAGTTTAACCAAGACTACGTATTAAGATATACTGAGGCGTCCAGCACCTCAGATAAATCACGAGAGCACATAGCTTTACAGGGTACTATTGAGGGGTCTAAGTATTCCCAGTATGAAATAGGCGGCGCCGTCCAATATTATGAAAAATTTAAAGAAGGAATTGATGGGTTTATTTATGGCGAGTCCATCACTGAAGACCCTACAAATGCTTCCCTCAGTTTTTCATTTGAATACGACAAAGGTTATAATTTAGATGTCGTGCCCGACATAAAAGTTAGTATCAGCGAAAGCTCTGACTCAAGCCTGCTTGCTCTAACTGTTAATGGAACAATTTCCGCTAAAGGTCCTGGAGGTAATACATTTGAGAGGATTAAAGAGTGGTTTAATCAAAGAAAGAGTTATTTGGCATATGATGAAGCGCAATCCGCTTACGAGGATTATTTAGAAATAAAACCAGCGTTTGGAGGGTCAATCAGAGGAGAGCTGGCGGTTAATCCAGTTCCTTTAAGCGAAAGCGTAACTGAGAACGAAGAGGCTTCGACAATTTCTTTTTCTTACAGCTTTGATGATCGTTTTAACAGAATAGGGGTTGGGTTTGTTGATTCTGACTCGAATACCTCAAGGACGGCTTTAGATTTAAATTTATCATTCAAGCCCATGGTAGAGCAAATCACTTCCTTGGAGGGTATAAATGGAGTAGAGTTTTTTGATATGGGCTACCATTCCTTAGCTTCTTTTGGGGTTAATATAAGTGTATTAGGCGCAGACTTAAGTAAAGATTCTCCCACTCAAGACGGAGATCTAAGAAGTTTATTAAATAAATACTGCAGCCCCGTAGGGCCACTGCCTGATCTTAAGACATCTAAAGACGCGAACAATACTTCAGTAATTACAAGTTCTTCTCAAAATAAAAAAACTGTTGACTCAATTATATTGGATGAAAAGTCTTATTCGTTAAATTGGGATTTTAAAAGTATAAACAAAGTGACCGATCATGTGGATAATGGAGGCAAAGGCGGCTTTATAAATTCAAACTCAAACTTTTTGATATAATGAGTCAAGATGCTTTAAGATTTATTTTTACCAGCGGAGCTTTCACCAGTGGAGCTTTGGGGGTTTATTATGATTTTAATTCTTATAGTGGGGATAAAATTAATTCTTTAGCCCCAGCCTTTACAGGAGCCACAGGACAAATCTTAGGTAGCGTTTCAAATTTCACAGGAACCGCTCCAGGAAGCGGGTATTTCGAAAATAACGCCATACAGATAAATGACGCCCATAATTTATTCAGCAAAGACGCTGCTTTTATTTTTTCCCAAAAGAAAGTTACGGACGAGCCTGTAACGGTCTTTAGTAATTTAGTAGACTTGGGGACTTCAGGAAGCGGAATAGAGATTGGGATTAATGCAACCAATAATCTTTACGTTAAGACGTTTAATAATAATACCCCTACCGTATATAGCGCTAATACTCAAGCCCCCGAACAAAGTTTGAGGTCCGTTTATTTCCAGAGAGAAAATGTATATTTAGGAACCTATGATTTACGGCAAAATGAATTTATTTATGATAGTTTCCCTATTAACTCTAGATTTGTAAATAACAATTCAGGAACGAGATGGCTTGTTGGGAGCGGGGAATACAATGCGCCCCTGTATATGGATTTATTTATTTATTGCCGAGGGCCCATAGGTATGCAAAGTATAAACGCTTTAGGCAGAACTGCTTATAATGAGTATTATTATAACCCAGCTATTTCAGGAACTATTTCTGGAGTGGTTACGGGGATGCAAGTGACCACTACAGGTAATACAGGAGTGCGATATGAGTATGTGTTATCAGGCTACGAGGCGTGGAATAAAACTTTTTATAGCAGTAGCGGGGAAAACATTACCGCCTCAGGTAGTAGCGCCGTAAGCGGACAAACTATTATATACGACACTCTTTTAACAGGACTTTCGGGATTTGGAGAACCGTATGGACTTTTACCTTCGGAACCAACAGGCCTTTATGCCACGATAATTTCATCAGGGAGCGAAGTCGGCACCATCCTAACAGGGGCAAGTGGATTCTCTCAATCCGTGACCGTTAATTTCTCAGGAGCGGTATATATTAAATCAGGAATAAGCGGTTTATCTACCACAGGATATTCTTACTCAGGAATAACTGGAGCTTCTGAACCTTATATAATAAGTGGTGCTCAATCAGGAGTTAGGGGGTCTATACCTGCTAGATACAATTTTACATCTCTTACTTATAATCAGCTAAGGGGGACAGGGAATGACTTTGTAGAGTATGATTTATTTTCTAGCGGAAAAAGCAATATAAATAGAAGAGCTCGTAATACTAGGAGTTATTTAGTGCCTGGCAACGTTTTTGATCTTCAAGAGGACTATGATTCGGCGCAATTAAATTTTAATGTTAATGGCGTTGGTTTTTTTGCAGGAGGCGTAAGTGGGTCAACGGGACCAAATGGAAGGATATTAACTGTAACTGGCGATTATTATGTTACAGGCTCACTATTAATTCCTGCAAGTTTAACTAATCTTTTTGATCAAGGCATTTTTGATTCTGATATCGTAACAAATAGAAGTAGATTTTTAATTACGGGAATAGGAGATTCGTGGGGGGACCCCGATAACACCCTTCCTGTATTGCGACCTTCTTTTAATTGGCCCCAAGCTCTAAACGCGCAGGTTTATTTAAATGGAATACGGTTAGCATCAGGAGTAGATTACGAGATGACGTATGTAGGGCCTGATCCGTATTTTAACCCTTTAGGCACTCAATTAACAGGCATAACTGGATCTTTATACGCTTACGAAAAATATCCAAATGCCTCATATGTTAGTGGGGTAGACTCTTTTGATATATATAATCAATCATTTTCTGCCAATACGTTTAACGCTTTTGTTAATGGAGTGAGGCAGGACCCTGATAATTTTATTCAATATAGCGCCACCGCGAGCCTGATAACAGGAGGGATTATTTCTCAAAAAACCCGTTCAAGTATTTATAATAAAGTTATAAAATGAGTAGTATAAAATATATACCCGAAGCAGGAGGGATTAAATACGGCGACTCTCAAGTTACATCTTCAGAGGCTTACGGGGGCCATATAATTTCAGCTAGCGTTTCTCTTGGTTACAATGCTCCAAGTACCGCGACTATATCTATAGTAAGTCAAAATGGGTTATACGACATAGGAACGAAGGATTTGTATGTTTCTGCGTGCAAAAATCCCCCAAGTATTTTAACTTTTGGTTTAAATTCTAATACTTTAAATGCTGACCCAAATGACAATAAAGAAGAAGAAGCTTTCAAAGAGAGTTCTAAAGGGTTTGCAATGTTTGTTTATCCTGTAAGCTTTACCTTGGCCGAAGGGCCAGGAGGAAGAACGCTGGAAGTAGAATTAGTAGAAGCGTCCGTAGATTATTTTTCTAGAACATTAGTTGTGACTGAAAATAATGTTCCTGAGGGGGACAGGGAAAAAGAAGGTATTTTATATGTAGGTACAGAGTATTTTACTAATAATACTACTACTCGCAATGAAATGATTAGTAGAGAGGATATTTTAAGACTCCCCGATACTTACCCCGCCCTATATGAAAAGGCGCGGACGGAATTTGGGACTTATTATTATACTCCAGCCGACTTAGCTAAAGAATTAAGACAAAAGGGCATTCCTTGCACAGATGAAATGATTAACTTCTTGAAGAAGTATAATGACTTGTACTTGTCTGACACAGGGACTTTGCAAAGCATTCTACAGGACATTGGATCAAAATTAGGAGTTATGTTTTTTTGGAATGGAATTGATGCCGTGGGCCAGTTTCAATTGGATTGGAATAATTTAAATGCCGAAGTTGAATCAAATGAACCAGTTGTAACAATAGGCATAGATGTTCTTAGAGAGGCGGAGATTACTCCCACTCGAGAACTGGAAACGAACATCTTCGGTCCTGAAAAAAAGGGGTTACTGGCTAAAACATTACAAGTATCTATTAGTGATACGTCGGTAACTTCCCAAATACAACGTGTTGAGCTAGCAGGAGGCGTAGAAAGCAACCCTAAGTATTTAGCTGAGACTAAACTTACTCGCCTAACTCCTGTTTTTGGTAAAATCAACGTATGTGGTAAACAAACCCAGGTAGAACTGTTTAAGGCAGCGGATGCTGTAGCGCAACCGCCTGAAGGTGCTGCCGACGGAGGAGTGTTGCCTGATGACTATAAAACAGCTTGGATGCGCTTAAATTTATTAAAAGCAATTGCATTAGGCCCCGAGTTCGCGCGCTCATATATTTTATTAAAAAAAGCAGGTGCGTCTAGGAAGAAAATTAAGGATGGTGGTGGCCCAATAGTGGCGAACGATGTGTATACAGCTGATAATCTTGGCGGCACCGATGATGAAAAAAAAGCGCCTTATATAAATAATTTTGATGCAGTGGAAGAATTATTTCCTGATGACTGCTGCAAGTCTTCTGATGATAAGTGCGACGATTATAATGTGTTTGTAGTTGCGCCAGGCAGCCCAGAGGGAAAAGAATATAAGCCGTCGAACCCAGCTGATCCAAATGTCATAACTGCGCTGTTAGCTGCTGTAGAAAACAGGAACCCTAAACAAAAGGGTAGGTTGAGTAATATCGAAGCTAACCCTCGGGACATACAAGCATTTAAAAAACAATTAATGGTATTAAATGTGCGCAATAAGGGAGCAGGAGCGGACGCGAAGAGCCCAAAAAGTAAAAAACACCCCTTTGTCCCCCAACAGCCCAACATGAGTAGTAATGACACTTATGCTCAATTAGAAAAATTTCTTAAGGCAATTAACAGTTATTATTATGCTGTAGGAAGCTTTACCCCTAATTGTTATCCAGAGGATACTAAAGATGAGGATAAATTTACTTACGCTCATAAAAATTGGCCTGCTACCCCCGCTCCTGAATTTGATGAGTCCCCTAGTCAAATAGAGCTTCAAGAGGTTAGAGTGCAGGATTTGGGTTGGATTAGGCCTATAGGCGAAGCGTATGCGGGCACCAGCGGGTTTGAGGACCGAAGTAATCAATTCACAGCTATAGCAGACTTTGTGCAAAACTTAGGTTATAATGGACTCTTTACGGGTGCATATTATGGCAATGATGCGCCACCAGCCCCTGGATATATTAAATTTGATCAAGTCAACGGAAAATCATGCATAAGCCCTATTTCTGCAGAAGGTGCCACCCTGCAGAGAAAAGTAGATAAGGTGAACTGTACTTACAATAGTACTAATACGATTAAGTTTTGGAAAAACGATTCACCTTTTAATATTCCTTTAACTGCTGAGGTCAACGCTTTTCAAGTGACGGATAATTATACGGAACTCCTTGAGAATAATACTGTCGTGGACAGGCACCTAAATAACTATGCCGAGAACTCTTATAGCGCTGTTGTGGCATATAAGCCAACGGGAAAGCATGATGTAGGCGTAAAGGTTCAATCTTTTACTGGAGACACGCAGGGGAAAAATATAGGTTTTAGTACTGTGGGTTATAAAGTGAAGGACGTTGATGATTTGGATTATATGTTAGAAAATGTAGATATTGGTATTGATCTGAAAGGCTTGCCGACCAATAATATGAGCGTTAATCAAATTTTAACTCCCGATAGATATTATCAAGCCAAGGGCGTTTTGATTGGTGGTTGCGAAAACTCCTTTGGTCCTAATGAAAATTATTTCAATAACCAGCCCCCTAATATAGAAATTTTTGATGACACAAAGGTGTTAAGTTTAATTCCTGATAGTGGAGGCACGGGCGCAGCAAATAGGTCAGAATATTCAGACTTAAAACCTGGAACGGGTTGCGATTATGAAAAGGAAGCTGGAGAAATTGAAGATAACCTACTGCCTTATTCGGGCCTCACTTCTCAAGCTAAAAATATAATTGAAAACAATATGGCCCAAATCGCTAAAACGCAGTTTGAGTTAAATAAGTTTACGGATCCTACTTATAATTATTCATATGAATGCGTGGGCGTACCTGAGGGTGGACTGCCTAATATTAAAGACGGCCTCTCAACCCTAGGGATTGATGTGGGTACCGATGGCCCGAAAATAAAATTTACTGTTGGAAGTAAAAAAATAAGGCAAACTGTCTTGGAACAAGATAAAAAAGCCGTCTCACTACAGAACGGAGTCAGAAAAATAGACGAAAACGACACGGATACCGTATTCTCAAAAAGGTTCTTAAATAAGATAGCGCAAGGATCCCCACCTATGACGCTAACCAAGGCGAAAAATATGAATAAAGGAAGCTCCCCAACTAATCCTAGCGTATAATCATGCCTAATTTTATTTTAAATGCTTTTCAGGGGGGAGGGGACTGTTGTGAAAGTTGTGAGAGTGTAAACGTAAATGATTGCGACTGTGGGTGCGCAGAACCTACCGAATGTGATTGTTCCAGTGGCGCCACCATAGAAATACCTTACGCTGTCACGGCTAAATTAAATGGAGTAGGCTCAGGATACACTTATGTGTTTATGGGTAATGAAACAAATTGCTATTATTGGCAATGTGGCTGCGAGGATGGCGGGCTAGGATGTGACGCAATACAATTAGCGTATCTAATTGGGGACAATAAATGGGAGATTTCTCTAGATGGAGAAGATTACTTTGATTTATCTGACTCTTGTTCGCCACTCGGTAGCTATGCAAGTGATGGTATTTCTGATACTGTAGAAGTGACTCTTCATACTCAATGCAAAGAAGATTTTTCTTTAAGTTGCGCGGAATGCCCAGAGAGCTGTTTATGATATGGATAATTTATTTTTATACATTCTAGGAAGCCTTGCGAGCTCATGGTTTATATGTACATGGTTTTTTACGTCATTACCGCTTCATTTATTTAAACCTTTTATTGATAAAGATTTTGAAATTTATTCTTGGGAAGATTGGAGCAACTGGTTAATGTTGAAAAATGATTTTATAGCAGAGTTGCTAGGGTGCCCATTATGTTTAGGTTTTTGGTCTTCCTTGATAATCGCAATTGTGATCGCTAATATAAATGGGTTAGATTATAAATTTATTTTAGCTGGTTGGTTTACGTGGCCTTTGATTGCGTTCATGTTTTATAAAAAATTAGAAAAATGACACAAAAAGAAAAAAATCTACTCTTTATTGATTTTACGCGTGGCCACTTTGGCGACCATGCTCACACTGAAGAGTTAAAGAAAATTCATAAAAACTATTCCAATGATCTTAAGAATTTCCGAGGCTGCTCAGCCTGTCATAAACGAAGAGTCAATAACCAATACAGAGATTTAATTGTAAATAAATTACTTAGCTCTGAACCCGAAGACGAATAGACTGAAAATTATTAGGGTCTAGTGAGACACCACTTATTGCTCCTGTTTCTCGAGGGCAGTCTAAGTTTTTAGCGACACCATTAATAAAAATATTATGCTTACCCGTAAACACATTGCCGCTGATAGATAATAGATTATTGCGGTAATAACTATGGATGAAATTGTTGTCGGTATCAAAGATCTTGCCGCTTATACCTGATATATGAAATCTAGTTGTGGGCGCCAATCCGCTATTAAAGAAATTTATTCCAAAACTCCCTGTTGTGTAAGCAGGGTTTAAGTCAAGCTGATAATTAAAATAGCCTGTCTGTTCTGTAAAAGTATATGATTTCATAGCAATAATTGTTATGACATACTATCTAACGGACCTGTGGTAATTCCATTATCAGTATCACAGTCTGGACTCTCTCGAATGATATCGCCTAGTTCGTCATCGAGTTCTTGGTTGATCTGTATTAACATATTACTGGCAGCCATAGTTAAGGCATTTCCTTGTTTAACCTTAAGTAAATTGTTTTTCGTAGAAATACATACATCATTATCTGTGTCTACCAGCCTTTTCATACTGATTAAATTACGCATTTGATGAATGACAGGCCTTTTCTTGTCAGTAGTAAAAAGGGAATCGTTTGCATCAGGGTCATCGGGCTTAAATAAAATATTTCCCGCAACTTGCGTTTGTTCCCCTGATTCCTCGAGACATAATGTAACGGGCACTTTATAATAAACTTCAGTAGTACTAGGGAATACAAAATTATTATTTTCAAAAATATCGCTAACGCTGTAATCTCTATAACCTAAAGCTCCGTCTCCTAAAATTAATGGACTTTCGGTTGTTATATCCCACCCTACGTCTACGCCTTCGTTGTATTCGTTTTTTTGGCTATTTTTATGAAACTCACCATATTTCCATAGCCCGCCTTTAAAATTAGTATTGCTATGGGTGTTTAATTCTCTTTTATCATACTCGGGATTTAAAACATTTACTGCGGCCGAACAAGTTAATATATAAGTGGAAAATAAAGTACCTCTACCATCTGTCATAGAGGCGTTGCCTAAAGATTTTGAAGTATCAGTACTGTCAATATCAGTACCTTTAGTTCCGTAAAAATATACCTTTTGTAATTTTACAGGGAGGCCTCTAGCCGCAAAGGCTCCTGCGTCGTAGTCCGAAGATGTACGCCCAAGTTGATTTAAATTAGATCCTTGTTCATAAAGATTAAGAGTATCAAAATCTAATAAAAAATTCTCCCGCATTCTCTCTTGAGCCGTAGGCTCGGTTAATTGAGTGGGCGTAAACTTGTCGCCCTCGCGAGGAGTAACTTCTGTTTGTGCAGGAACTAATGAGTCGTCGCCTTCACTACTGCCTTTTATCCAACCTATTTCTATTTGATATCTTTTAAGACATTGGTTGAAGTTTTCCAAAGGGTCGCTAGCTTTACTATTGTCAGGAACAGTCTTGCCAGCCTCCCACTCTAGTGGGATATTATTAACTTGATCGTCTTTGTATTCAGATTTATTAAAATCTGAGGTCTTATCGTCTTTTGCGGGGTCTGCGTTTAGAGAGACTTCATTTACGTTCCCGAAATAAGCATAAGGCCTCAAGACAATTGGGCCTGAAACCGTAGTGTTTATTGGCGCATTGGCGCCATCGACGACGAAAGAATTGTGCATAGTACCTTACCTTATAGTACTATACACTTTATTCTATTTCAAGAGCTTGATTAATACACGGGCTTCCTTGGGGGGAATATCATCAAAAGCAGACCAATCCGTGACAAAGTCGTTTCTGTAAAGCTCTTTCTTCCATAATTGGCGGAGTTTATCTTGAAAAGAAGAGAAGTTTTCAAACTTATTTTCTAGTATGCCGTTAGGAGTTAAGGACGCAGTGAAGCTGCTAGGTTCTGAAGTGGGGCTAGACTTATCGATCTCATCGTCACCTACAATATGTACATTTAAGAAGTTTCTTACAGCTCGCACAAAGGCCCTGTTGCAAGCAATGGTTTCTAAAAATTTAGTAGCAAAACTGCTAGTGTTTTGAAGGTTTGCGTTAGCCATGTCTTGGAATGTTACCGTTTGACCTCCTGTCTCGTAATTACCAATAAATTCGATTTCACATATAACCGCAACATGATCCTTTTCGCATTTAACAGTATTATACTTCACAGACTTAAAGCCTCTTAGCTTAGCTAATTCTTTAATCCCCCCTAATTTAATTAGGAGTTGGAAATCCTGAAGACCATCAGTAGAACTAGGCATATCCTTGCCACGAGACTCAAACCATGACCTGTTGGGAAAAAGGTGGTCGTCCTTGATCATATCGCGCCAGTTAACTGAGCCGTCCTCATTAAAAATGTAATCCTCACCCTCAATTAAGCCGTCTTCGTTACGAGTGAATTTAGCGTGGGTGGGCGGAGTGGCAGTTGATTCGCTTTTTTTAGGTCTTCCTCTTGGCATGATATTTATTTTTGAATTAATCTAAAGTGCTCCACTTCTTCCCAGAAATCTGGGGAGTCATGAATCGCAAAAGGCTCATCATTGGCTTTTGGTGAATTATTAAGCCACGCTGCCTTACTGGAGTATTCTTTTTCGTTAGACAATAGTAGTTTAGAGCTTTTGTAAAGCACACTACTATAATCTACCTCCTGAGGAATGTCAATATTTTTTTTAGTACTTACTTCGATTTGTTCAATTTGCCAATCTAGGAATTTTAACCGTAAATCTTGAATGGATTGATCGTCCTTTAGTTTTGAAAACAGATGGAGAGGAATGCCACAGTTTTTTACTTCAGTTAAGTGTTTTTGACAAGTTTTTTCATTAACCTCATAAACTATATGGAGAATAGAAGGTTTGATGTGGCGCAGTAAATCAATATTAATAGCTTTATCTGAGAGTAGAATTAATTTTCTATTATTAGCCCAGTTTACTAAATAAGATTCATTAAATTCGTAATCCAAGCGTAGATGTACGTTGCATTGAGGAAAAACGCTATCGTGAGGAATAAAATTAGGAACAGCTTCTAGAATTTTATTATGATATTTATTTCCCACAAAAATTGTCTTTCCTGGATCATCGACCCTATCTATCCCTAGGATATTTAAGACGTTTTCTGTTATTTTTTCTGGTCTAATTTTGTTAATAATTTTGTTTTCTGCTACTTCATTTTGAAAACTAGGAACACAAGAAGACTCAGGGGTCAAAACTTTAGTAACGCCATCGTTCCACTTTGAGGATGAGAAATAAGGGGGGGTCGGACCAAAAATTTGAAGATTAGGAGTGCGAGCGATATTAGCAAGATCGCCACAGAAGGAATCCCCAGAAATGTGACATAACGACCTTTTTATAACGTAGGTCATTTGCTTGAGGTTGAAAACCCCTCTCATATCTATACAGTTGGGCAATTGGGGAGATTCTGATTTGTCTCCTATTTGCAATATTTTAATATTTTCATCCTCAAGTATAGTTGATAGCTCATGGGTTACGTCATCCATATAATCATACTTGTGGCTAATACTAGCTGGAGTATGATTAATAGTAATGTACCTCTCCACTGAGAGAGGGTAAAAAGACTCTTGAATATTAGGAGTGGAGGGTTTAACTCCGCAAATAGAGCTAAAGCGATCAAGTAAATGCATTAGTAAGTAAGTTGAAAATTTCCATTATGATGGCCGACAGCTTTTAGATCCACACAATTTTCAGGGATAAAAGCTAAATCAAAAAATCCTTTGTGGTCTCCAAGACCTTCTAGATACAAGGCGTTATTAAGGCTTTCGTCATAAGGGATAAATTTATCAATAAATTCATTATCATCTAAAAGCTCTTGAAACTGGGGTAACGTAGAGAAATAAATTTTATGATTAGGGTAGGTATTTTTAATCTCAGACAGCAAACTTAAGGAATACAATACTTCTCGGACACCTGCCTTGGATACAAAAATAAGTCTTTCCTCCTTAGGTTCTTCCCCTAGGTAATTTTCGAGTTTAAATTTTTCTAATTTAGCCTTGTCTTCATGAGCAGCCTTCATGAAAAACTCATAAACTTGAGCTTTATTCATGTCGGTCTGTAGCCGCTGCATCCAGTGTCGATGACCCTCGTAGTTTATATCTACATTTCGCTTGAGGATATTTTTATATAAATCAATAATGAATTGACTGTTGTCCTCGATATTAGGGAAGCCATATGTTGTATTGGGTACTGGAGGATTAAAATCAAAATTCTCTACGTGAGGCATATTGTCTAGGATTCCTTCTAGTTGGGTGCCGATAGTGGCAACACTGAAGTTATCAATGACAAATTTTCGAGCCTTTTCTCCTAGCTCTTTCCGTCGAGCAGGTTTTAAATTTAAAACTTTAGTTAATTGTTTGGATATACTTGAGGGAATCGTTGAAGCTTTAATGAATTGAGTTCCTGGTTCCCTGTATTCATTCCACTCTAGCGGTAACCCGCCGCTTTCGGGAGTGCAGTTATCTTCGCCGCAACTATAGTTTGTAACTAAAGTAATTAACTCAGTAAGCTTGGCTTCTTGAATGGGTATTTCTTGACCTCCCGAGGTAAAGGGGTGACAATACACATCCATCAAATTATAAATCTCATTCAATTGAGACTCATTGACTCCAGCTGAAACATTAGTAGTGTTTTGACTTTTTTGCGCTCCGCAGAACCGACAGTTTTGTTGCTGTCCTTGAAAGGGCTTTATTTCATATTCGCCGCAATTCGGGCAGAAATATGTAGTTAATACTTGAGAGGCGTCTATTCCCTTCTCCATTAAAAAACGAGGTATGTCCCAGCCCTCAGCCCAGTGAGTGTGTAATAATAACTTAGCGTTACTTTGGGGGTTGCGTTTTAAAAATAACTTAAATCCATCGAGTAAGTTGGGAACGCTTTTTCGCAATTGGTTACGAAAAACAAAACCGATAATAAATTCGCTACTTAAATTATATTTCGCTCGAAGATTGTTTTTAACGGAGGTATCCAAGGGGTGGAAATTAGCATGATCCACAGTCCCTCTTAAAGTTTTTACATGGTCATGGCCAATCTTAGCCATTGCTTTTTCTGCAAACGAAGCCCATACGTAGTAGTTTTTTACTTTAGGTGCGCAATTTATAGCTTCAGGTAAAAGGGGTAAACTATCTAACGTAGTCCAAATCATACAATTGATTTCATTCCACCAATACTTATTTGTGTACTCGTTAAAGGCCCAGATATCTTCTGCTCCAATATAGATATCAGGCTTTTCTTGTTCAATAATTTCGTCAATCAGTTCAGCGCCATAACCCGCCATGCGCGCACGGCCTTGGTCTTGATTTATTTGATTAAGCAAGTTTTGGTCATTAGGGAGAGTACCTAGGGTTTTCCATGGGTGAGTCCTTAGTTGTGGCGCGGACTTCGCTAACCCATTACATACTTCTACTACATCGTACTTACCTGTTTTTACTAAATGCTGTAAAATGTTTTTAGCATTTTTTCCAAAGCCTGTGAATGCTCTAGAGTGATTGCTATGAAATAAAATCTTCTTTTTTCTCATTAAACTGCCGATTTTGAATTTCTTTAATGGTGGCTTTGATTCGTGAGTCGTAGACACTGTTTAGAATTGTCAAAAAGTAACTCTTGAGACATTCGGCTTCCCCAGGCTCTAGGCTTGTCTTAAATGAGTTATTTCCGTTTTTGGTTACTGTTAGCCCAAAGGCTGGAACGGTGATGGTTTTGGTTACGTATTTTTGAGTTTTATTATCAAAAGTGTTTGTTTTGACAGGTTTGTCCCAAGGCATGAATTTAATAGAAGTTTTATCATCACCAAAGGCATGAAACGTAGAATATTCTACTCGATGATTAATCGCGGCGATAAAAGCGCCAATTTCAAATTCATTAAATTTTAAAGTAATATTCTTTTCTGGATCCTTAGCGTTTTGGTGAAAGTATCCTTGTTTTTTCTGGCCATCCCAACTGTGTTGCTTGACGGACTTGATGTAAAGAACGAGTTCTTTGCTTTTATTATCCAGGCCGCCTTGAAAAGAGAAGGCGCAACCTGTGTTTTTGGAATTAGGTTTATAGAGAGAAATGCTCATACACATTATTATATGAAGAAGTGCAAGTTTTTATAGTGTATATATTGCCATGAACCTAATTCAACAGCGCCAAGTTCAAGATCTCGAAACAGATATTACAACTTTAAAGTCGGACGTTCTGTCTGTAAGTAATTCAAATTATAACATTTTAAATGGGACCACTACTTTTAATGGGGACAAGACGTTTGCGGATGATGTGAAATTTGACAGCCGAGTACAGGTAAACACTGTAGGCTTGGCTTATGACTTTTCGGTCTCAGGGGACGCCTATATCGGCGCAGGAAGTAATTTTTATTACGGAACTTCTTCAAAATATATTGGGGCCACAAATAATGAAACATTAAGTATAGTAGCTAATGCGGCTGGATCAAGCGGCAACCTTAACTTAGGGGCTAATAATTCGATACAATTAAATTCATCTATTATTGATCTAAGCAACCAAGCTTCAAGATTTCAATTATTACAAAGCTCAAGCGCTTTAAGGATTTTAACTACAGGATTTCCTGCAGCACTGGCAATTGACACTAGTTCTCCAACCGCTACTAAAATTGGCATAGCTCAAAATAACCCCAGCGTCACTTTGGATGTGAGTGGGCGAGCAAAAATAGATAATGGAGGGGGAAACGCTCGCGTTTTAAATTTAGGTAATACAGGAAGTAGCGAATGTTACATAGCTTACGATGGGCCAACGGGACAAAGCCTTATCGGCTTTTATGACGATGGTCTCGCAGGAGATGCGTTAGGTTTATATATGCTCGCAGCTAACCCCTTAGACCTATCCTTGGGCCATACTAGCCGACAATTCGCGAGAATAAAATATGCTACCGCAGGCAGTAAGATGGTAATGGGGGCCGATGCATTAACTACTTACCCCCGTTTAAAAACAAATTCTATTTTAGAAATAAACTCTACTGGCCTTTCGAGTGACCCCATATTGTCATTATTTAATGATGCTAATAGCGCCGTAGGGTCTCAAGCTTATACCAGATACATAGAAACAGGAACTTCAACTCCTGGAGCTCAATCATGGGCTATTGGCCATTACAACGCTGCAGGAGGAAGCTCTAGTACTTTTCGCATCGGTTATTCAGGAGGGTATAATGCGCAATTAGGTAATAATGATTATTTAATAATAGACGTAAACGGAATATCTACTTTTAGTGGAGGCCTTAATGTTTCAGGAGGCATTATTACCACGGGAGATATTTCTCCTAACGCCTCGGGACTTGCATCTTTAGGTGCCGCCGATAAACCATGGAAAGATTTATATGTAGATTCAGGGTCTATTTACATCGGAAACAGTAAAATTAGTGAAAGTAATGGCACTATTACTGTTAGTGGAGAAATTGATTCTACCGCAGGGACTCAAGGTGCAGGATGGGAAAATTATCAAACAAAAATTAAAATACTACCGAAGGATTTTGTAGTAGATACTAATAATGGAGGCGCAAACTCTAGAGAGTTATGTTATGATTACGCTTCTACCAATAAAGGATTAAGGGTTTTTGATCTAGATAATGACATTTACGCTTTCCACTCAATTCCAAAGGGCTATCGAGCCACAGGTATAATGGTTTATGGCGATGGAACTAATGGGTATAGTGTTCAAAGCGGTAATTTAAATGGCGAATGGGGTGCGTCGCATGTTGCATCTGGAGCATCTTTGAATAGCTCGTTGCCCTTCTCCCCTTATATCACAGGAGATGAAACTAATTTGTTAGTTACAAAAATTGATATAACTGCTACCGCAGATAGGGTATACGGAGGATATATTTCTATCGAGAAAATTTAAAAATCTACAGAGTAGTCTTTAGAATCGTTACCTCGAGTATCTTTAGGATGCTTAATTCCTCTGCGAGACTTAGAGTAATCATCAAAGTATTTATTTTGCACAGGATCATACCCTAATTGCTCCGCACGTTTGGCGCTAAGCTCTTTACTTTGGTCAACTAAATCACCATAGCTTCCCTTTTTTTGAGAAGTTTTATTGACAAAATCATTTTGGCTAAAAGGGTCTATAGCCCCAACAGTACTCACTTGAGGAGTGGTGAACACTCTATTCCATTTAAGGCCCGAGTCGTCAATGTATTCATGCACATCGTTTATGCCTTGAAAAACTAATTTATATTCTTCCGAATTTGGGTTTTGGTATATATATTGAGGCATCTTAACAAAGAGAAAGTAGGTAATCAGCAGTTTTTTCGTAACTAAACTTTTCTTGAAGTTTCAGCCCTTCAGTGTTCTCTGCTACACATTTGGATTCCGCTTGTTCAAAAGACTGAATCATTTCTTCGTCGCTGAGGGAGAAAATATTACCTTTATTAAAAGGCGAATTTTCATGAAAAAAGAACCCATCAACAGCGGTTTCTTTAGACGAGGGATTTACTAAAACGCAATTATCGTTGGTAGCCCAGTCTTTGTGGGAAGTGGAATTAAGTACAATACTCCACTTTCCTAAAGCAGAGGCATTGAATGCGGGAAGATTCCATCCTTCTGCACCACTTAATCCACTTAATTCGATGTTGATTGCGTTAATGTAGTCATTTACTTCCGAGTTGGTTTTCAGGAAAGGTAAGAAATTTATATTACCATACCTTTTTCCATCTAACGCCCTATGAATCAATTGATCCATCTGCCCATTCTGAAAAAAGGGATTACTGATTAAACAACTCAGTTGGTATTTGTAATTATTCCCGTATTTTTTAGCCCAATTTTTAAGTATTTTTTCCGTATGCTTTCGTTTTTCAAATTTCCCCATTAATCCAAAATGGATTTTGTTAGGAAGGTATTTCTTGGAGCTTGTGGACAAATCAGGGTCAAATCCGATAGGGAAGTTAGAGATTTGAGTGGAGACGTGAGGAGCAAATATAGCTTTAGAATACGAGCTACTAAAAACGCAGTGATTTTGATTATTGATTAAGTTTATCTCTGCAGGAGTAGGGTCATCAAGTTCATGAAAGGTATACAACACCTTTTTAGATGATAGACGCGTTTCACTTCCGTTAATATGCCACATTTGTAATGTAGTAGCATCTTTATTTAGGGTATTTAAACGTGACCCTATGGAGTGATTTAGCCAGTCAATAAAAGGCTTATCCAGTTTATTAAATGCGCTAACATCAACTTTGTCGCCAATCGGGAAGATTGAGCATTGAACTTCTTTTTTATAAAATTCTCGTGCTAAATTTAAACTTACATTACCAAAGCTTAAATTATTAAAAGGCGCATTAAAAATAATTTGTTTCATTAAAAAGGTATATCTTGCAGTTCCGATAGGTCGGCGTCACTTAGCTCAGCATCTTGCTTGGGTTGAGCTTCTTTTTTATTATTATTGACCACATCTGCATTATTTCCACCTAAAAATTGAACTACGTCAGCAGTGCAAAAAGTTTTAGATCTTGTCTGTCCTGTTTTATCCTCCCATTTTGAGGTTTTTAGTCGGCCTTCAATAAAAACTCTAGAACCCTTGTTTAAGAACTTAATGCATTTATCTGCATTCCTATCCCAAGTCTGGATTTCTATGAAAAAGGGCTCTGAATTCTTGCTGGCATTGATAGCCATTGAGAAGTTACAGACTTTTTTATCGTTCCCAAACTCCTTGATAACAGGATCTTGTGTTAAGTTGCCGATGGCTAGATATTTGTTAAGCATTTTTTTCCTTTAGTTTTTGTTTAATTTGTTCTATAGCTTTGTTGTGAATATTAATGCATCCTTGAATGCTTAAATTTATTTGAGAGGATATTCTATCCCAGGCCATTACCTTATTTCCCTCTCCTATTTTATATCTCAGTTTAAATATTTTACGCACTCGATTGTCTGCATGGTTTTCAGCAAGGCGGTAGATCTCTGCAAGAAGATTATCATTCTCTATATCCTCGCTCAACAAGTTGTCTTCGAAAAGCTCGGCGCGCACAGCGTCTTTGTATTGCTTCTCTAGCTTGCCTCTATTTTTGGTTTTATTAAACAAATTAAGACACATCCATTTAGTCTCATTGCCAAGGTGCGTGCTAAACTTGGCTCCCTTCTCGGGGTCATACTTTAAGGCGGCAAGATATATGCGATAGTCCTTGTCTTGTAAAATTTCTTTCTTAGCTTGTGACGTAGTTATTTCTGAATTATTTCTCAGATAAGAATTAACCATTTTTACGTAAATTCCACTGTGGCGGTTGATTAGTTGTTTCAAAGCCTCATCAAATGTTTTATGCCCATCTTGTATCTTTCCTACCAACTCTATATCGGATGGCGGAGTGTTAAAATTATTTTTCATGATCCACTAATATAGCAGGTTTTGAAGATAAGTCAACTTTTTTCTTGACTTAGGTTTGGGAAATACCTTATAGTATCGGAGCGATTCAAGAATCGGGATGATCGTTTAAAGAATCGTTACATAGGGTATAATATACCGTAAGCCCGTTTTAACAAACGGGCAGTTATATAAGATTAATTATTTACTAATGAAGATATCAATTTTTAGTTTATTTCGAGATTCCGAAAAACATCTTAAAAGACTTTTTGGACAACTGGAAGAGGTCGAGCGACAAACCAATGCAGAATTGGAATATTTTTTTTACGAAAACGATTCTGTTGACAACACTCCGAAACTTCTCAAAGAATGGATCTCTTCAAGAAACGGAAAAGTGTTAAGTGAAGAATTAGGATCTAGGAAATTTGGGTCTACGTTAGACACAGAGAGAATGATTTTACTCAGCAACGCGCGCAATAAAATGAAAAACTTAGGCAGCAGCACAGACTCCGCCTTCTCATTAATCTTCGATAGCGACATAATCTTTAGCGGAAACTTAATAAATAATTTCCTCAAATACAAGGATCTGGATTTTTCCATGCTGACTGCTAATGTGCGCCAGGATGTTCCCTGTAAAATGGGAAGTGGCAAACCTTCTTCTTATTACGATAGCTCTATCCTTTTTGATACTGAAGGAAATAACTGTATGACATGGAGCAATAATCCGTTTTACGAAGAGAATGATAGGGAAAATTTTGAAAATAATAATCCCGTGGAAGTACTCCGTGCCTTTGGGAGCGCCGCTTTCTGTTCAACTAATGCCTTAAAAAAATGCCAATGGAACTCTAGGGGGGAATCGGAGCATTGGTCGTTTTGTGACAAAATGAGAGATCATGGAAAAATTTTTTTATTGCCAGGGGTAAAAGTTTATGTTAATATATCTCAAAAGAATTGGGAACATGAGGGCTCAGTAATTGAATATCAACAGAATATGCTGGAATCCCCTTGGAATAGATTTATAGTCAAAGCCTCCCGAAATAATCAATAAAATTATGGATTTTAAAATTTCTTATGCTATAACCGCTTGCAATGAGCATGACGAATTAACTGAATTACTAGCTTTTGTGGCCGAACATAAGCGGCCGTTAGACGAGATAGTAGTTCAGGTGGACTCGGATTCAGTTACTAATGAAGTAAAAGATGTCTTAATGCGCTTTGATGACGTCTTGGATGCGAGTATTTCTTTCCCCTTGGATAACCACTTTGCTAATTTTAAAAATAACCTCAAAGAGCATTGTTCTGGAGATTATATTTTTCAACTAGATGCTGATGAAGTTCCGAGTAGAGAAATAATAGATAATCTTCATTTAATTTTAGGAGCCAATCCAGAGGTAGATTTATTTTTAGTGCCTCGGGTGAATATTATTGAAGGTTGCACGGACGAGCATATTAAAAAATGGAATTGGCAAATTAATGATGAGGGATGGATAAATTGGCCAGATTATCAATTTAGGATATGTAAAAATACCTTTAATATTAAATGGAAAAATAAAGTTCATGAAGTCATCGAAGGACACTCTACTTTAGCCCAATTACCTTCGGAAAAAAAGTTTGCGATATTTCATCATAAACAAATTGCGCGCCAAGAAAAGCAAAATGATTATTACGACACTTTATCATGAAAATAGGAGTTATAGGTAACGGGTTCGTGGGAAGCGCTATCGCGGAAGGTTTTAAATTATATTGCGATGATCTTTTAATATATGATTCACAAGAAGAAAGATCAGTTCATTCCCTAAAAGAAGTTTCCAATGCAGACCTTATTTTCATAAGCGTCCCTACGCCCATGAAAGACCTCAATAATCGCGAGGCTGATTTATCAATTTTACACTCAGTTTTCAAAGATCTCAACAATTACAAATGCAAAGGCCTACTGATAATTAAATCTACAGTACCAGTGGGAACTACAGCTACTATACAAGAAAAATATAAACATTTAAATATATGCCATTCCCCCGAATTCCTAACCGCACGAAAAGCTAAAATTGATTTTTGTACGCCTTCCCGAAATATTGTAGGTTATACTAAAGATAAAAAAGTTGCATTAAAATTAAAAAACCTATATAAAAAAAGGTTTCCAGGAACTACTTGCCTTTTGATGTCTAGTGATGAATCGGAAATGGTTAAATATATGGCTAATTGTTTTTTTGCTACCAAAGTTAGCTTTTTTAACGAAATGTATCTATTGGCCGATAAATTAGGCCTCAACTGGGAATCTCTACTAGAGGGGGTTTTATCAGATGGCAGGATCGGCGTTAGCCATTATGACGTTCCAGGCCATGATGGAGATTTTGGATTTGGGGGCACATGCTTCCCTAAAGATATTAATGCCCTGATTAACCTCATGAAAAGTAATAATATAAAACCTTATGTCCTAGAGGGCGCATGGAAGCAAAATATAGAAGTTCGAAAAGATAAAGACTGGGAGAATAATCCTTCTGCATTATCTATTGAGGAAATAAATAAACATAAAAATTTAATAAAGGAGGGGTGGAAAAAAACAGATCAAGGTTACTTTCACCCTGATCATGGTAATGATTTAAGTGGGTGTGGGCACGATTATATTTAAAAATGTTAAAATTAAGAATTCTAGGAAATGATGTTCAAATAATTAACCCTTTTTTGATGGAAGAAGATTTCTTTCTTCAAAGGAGTATAAAATTTTGCAAAAACAACAATGAGTCTTACGATCTAACCTTAATTACTCATAATCTTTTTCAGGATAAAAAACTTGGATCCTTTGAAGCTTCTTTAGAAAAAGGTTTAAAATTTTTAGAAAAAATTGATGGCCCTTTTATTTTAGTGGACGGCCAGGATTCCCATTCATTGATTGGAACTTATGAAACCTTTATAGAGTCAAAAGCTTTATGTTTATTAAAATTATGTCTTTTAAAAAACAAAGATCTTTATCAGAATTCTTATGTCGGAGGTCGTTTATACTGGGGTACTTCAGAAGACCATGGGGTTGCTGGTCAAAATTATAAAGCAATAGGGGTCGAAAAACATTTAGAAAACATTCATCTGTTAGGGACAAACTGGTTAGGGGTTCAAAAATTTCCTTGGTACGATTATAAAAACATAACAAAACTTTTTAATGTCTCTGCGATGTTTGGATACCCCCATCCTCCATGTGAAGAATTTGATATCCAACCATCTCAAGACTATTACTATAATAGCCATCGAACTCCTGTTATTGAAAAAATTAACAAATCTCCTTATATGATTTCCAAATTAGTAAAAGGCAAAAGAGTAGACATGCAAAAATATATGCAATATGTTTCTTGTTCACAAATTTTACTTGCACCCTTTGGTTATGGCGAAATTGCCCCAAGGGATTTAGAATCAGCACAATATGGCTCAATTTTGTTAAAACCTGATATGTCTCATTTAGAAACCTCGCCTAATATCTATAAAGAAAACGAGACCTATCTACCATGTCGTCATGACTATAGTGATCTTGAGGAAAAAATAGATTTTGCATTAAATAACTTTAATGAACTTAGAGATTTTTATGTAGAAAACATGAGGAAGGAATACAATAACAAATATTATCCAGGATATTTTGCAGAAAATTTCACAAAACTACTAGTAAAACTAAATATATTATGAATTTAAACGAGAAAAATCTTAACGGAATGGCTCTCTCAATTGAAAGTCATCAATGGATACATAAAAATATAAAAAAAGAATCAACAATTATTGAATTAGGGGCGGGTTATGGGACTAAAGAGCTTGCTAAATTTTATAATGTTCATGCAGTAGAAGACGATAAAAGATTTATTGGTCTTTCTGAACAGGTTAAATATATCCATGCTCCCCTTAAAAATGATTGGTTTGATATTGAAGCAGTCAAAGCAGGTCTGCCCGAAAAATATGATCTTTTAATTATCGATGGACCAGGTGGTAATAAATCTAATAGAAATTTAATATTTGATTTTTATGATGAAATTTTTCTTCAAAATATCCCTATTTTAATAGACGATACTCACTGCTTAAAATATCTTAATCCTCTCAGAGAATGGGCTCAAAAAAATTCTAGATCTTTAGAGACTATAAAAGGATTTGAAAAATCGTTCTCTATATCATTTCCTTCTTAATGAATACTATATCTACTTTAAGTATTCGCGACTCAATTTACGAGCTTATTAAGTTCGCTAAATGTAATCAACGATTTGTTCATACGCGCTGGGGAGATGTATGCCTTTTGATGTTAACAGATTTATATGTAAATCAGATTTTAGGAAAAAGTAATAAAAATAAAGTTAATGATTCAGTAATTTCATTAATGAAAAATGCGTGGAATCTAGATGGTAAAGATGTATTAGTGGGCATTAATAAAGGTACTCCCAACCACGAAGGGGGACATAATGTGCCGACTAAAGCCTTGATAAAAACAGGCTTAAATTTTAATAAAAAATTTTTAGCAGCCGTCGCTATTGAAAGAATTTTCCTTGATTACCCTGAAGAATGTATAGAATTTTTTAATTATATAAATAAAACCTCTTATTTATTTGTAGGGCAATATTACAATAAATGCCTTGATAAATTTTATGGATCCAATGTAGGGTGGTGCCAAACCCCTTCTTTTAACTCGGTTGCCTATACAGAAGATATACTAAAAGATATTTTAACTAACTTAAAAACCTCAAACCCTAGTAAAATCATTTTTTCTTGCGGACAAGCTGCTAGAGTTTTATGCTCAGAGTTATATAATAAATTTGAAGGCACATTATTAGATGTCGGCTCCATGTCAGACATGGTTATTATAAACTGCGAGCAGTTTAAAAATATTGCCAAAAGAACACATGTTTCCGTTAATTTACCTAAGATAAAAAATCTTTTACGCATTTATGAAAAATCTCTCTCCTAAAGTTGGTTTAACAGTCACCACTCATCGCTCTTCACGATTGCGCCCCAATGGAGTTCAATTACTAGAAAACTTTTTTCAATCTTTCAGGCAAAGCTCGTTTTCATATGAGTATTGTTTTTATGTTGCGGATAATGCTTCCGAAATAGATTTTGATTTTCCTCAAGATCTTAATATAAAAGTTATTAAGATAAAAGATCAATCGATTAAAGGATTAACTGGAGCATGGAATGAGTCTTTGCATGCTGGTTATCTTGATGGTTGTGATATTTTATGGAATTTCAATGATGACATTGAGTTAAACTTAACCGCTTCTAAATTTATAGATGGAATTATAAATCACCCCGAAAAAGATATGGTTTATTTTGGGCCCTTAAGTGATAACGGAGGAGGGTATAGCCCTAATACGGCTATAGGTCCAGGATCAGGTTACACTCAATTAAATATACGCCCTAATAGTTGGGATAATTTACCTAATGGATTCAGTTTCGGTTTTACTCGTTCATTTTATGAAAAGTATAGACATCAAGAAAATGAATTTTTTCCTATTAATCATAAATTAAATGGAGGAGATGGTAAATGGGGAGGACAAGAAGGGTATGTGTCTACATTAGCTGAGCGAGGGTGTAAAGCTATTTTAATTAACGAATGTTGGCTTCGCCATATTAAATTAAAAACTTATGCTGCTGCAAGAGATTTTTATAAAAATAAATAATGAAAAAAATATTAATTACAGGGGTTGCAGGTCTTATAGGTAGTAGATTAGCTGATTGGATTATTAAAAATATTCACGACGCGGAGGTGTACGGAATCGATGATCTTTCGGGGGGCTATATGGATAACGTACCTAACTCGGTTACTTTTTTTAAAAAAAATTTGGTTAGCGAAGGTCACGATATTGAAGATATTTTTAAAAAACATTCATTTGATTATGTTTTTCATTTAGCTGCTTATGCTGCTGAAGGCCTATCTCCTTTTATACGTACTTACAATTATGACAACAATCTCAAAGCTACAGCTTTAATTGTTAATGAATGTATAAAAAATAATGTAAAAAGATTAGTTTTTACATCTACTATGGCTGTTTATGGTCATCCCACTAATGGGGTTTTTGACGAGACGCAAGTACCTAACCCAATTGATCCTTATGGGATTGCAAAATATGCGTGTGAAATGGACATTCGGGTAGCAGGAGAGCAGCATCATCTAGATTGGTGCATTATAAGACCCCATAATGTTTATGGGGTAAATCAAAACATTTGGGATAAATACAGAAATGTTCTTGGCATTTGGATGTATTGTCACTTAAACGGAAAACCAATGCCTATTTTTGGAGATGGTAGCCAAACTAGAGCCTTTAGCTATATTGACGACATAACGGAACCTTTATGGACTGCGGCTGTTGCTGCTAAAGCCTCTAAAGAAATAATAAACCTCGGAGGAATAAAAGAGTATTCTATTAAAAATGCTAATGAAACGTTGTTGAAAGTAATTAAGGATGGGGCAACAAAATTCCTAGAAGCTCGTCACGAAGTTAAACACGCAGTGTCTAGTTATAGTAAATCTGTAAAAATTCTAAATTTCCAACACACAACCGATCTCGAAGAGGGTTTAAAAAACATGTGGGCTTGGGCGCAAACCCAACCCAATAGGCCTCAATTCATATGGCCAAGCTATGAGCTAGATAAAGGTATTTACGATTTTTGGAAAAATTGAAACCTATAATATATACGGCTCTTTTTGGCCCAGAAAATTGCCCCCTAGACGAAATAGGGGATCTGACGGTACCGCCTTATAATGATAATTCCCAAGCAGAATTTATCGCCTTTACCAATAGGCGAGATTTAAAGTCTGATTTTTGGAGCATTAAGTATGTTGAGCTTTCTAGAATTCCTAGATTAGAGGCGAGATATTATAAGCTAAATCCACATAAAGTTTTACCTGAGCACAAGTTTAATATATGGATCGACCACCAAGTCTTCTTTACCGTCTGCCCCTTAATTATTATCAACAAATACCTTACTGAACCTCAAGCTTTAATTGCCATACATCATCATGGAGATTTAAATAGCTTGGCTGTAGAGGGGGTATTCCAATGTTGGAAATATAACAATGATTTGCCTGAAATAATATTACCTCAATTATTGAGATACGGCAACGAAGGCTTTCCTATGATAAATTACCATCATTTTGAAACGGGCATTTTAATTAGGGAAAATTGCGCTTCAACTACGGATTTTAATGAAGCGTGGTGGAATGAGGTAGAAAACCATTCTTTACGAGACCAATTAAGTTGCCCATATGTGGTTTGGAAATATAGAAATATTAAAAATCTCCCCATCCTTACGATTCCCGAGTCTTTTACTGCACACCAAAATATTTTAACTATTCCTAAATCTAAAGTTTTCTTTACGCGCCCTAAGCCTGCGCAACAACAGGATTTATCTAGTCGAACGATTTAAGTTTAAATTGTTCTTGCCAAGTACACAAATTTTGATATACTTGGTTTTAAATCCCCAATTCTTTTAAAAAAAATTTACCAACACAGTAGGATGTGTATTTTTCAATCATGGATATAAAAGTTAAAAAACGCAATGGCAGACTACAAGACTTCAATGTTCAAAAAATCAACGCTAGCGTTGATCGCGCATGTCAAGATTTAGAAGAA
>WLWG01000864.1_pt1 | contig 30090 bp, 20 predicted proteins | sample 6712871 | NCBI WGS metagenome assembly WLWG01 (sample SAMN12718693, study PRJNA515312) | sponge metagenome | isolation source: marine sponge | host: Mycale hentscheli | place: New Zealand: South Island, Marlborough, Capsize Point | collected 2003-05-01
CGAATGTATAAACTTTCATAAATTGATTTTAAGTAGCACAGGTAACTACTACCCTGCTCCTTATTATAGAGCAAGATTACCAAAAGAACATCAAACCTATTTTACTTTTGCTTTTTGTAGAAATCCTTTTGACAGATTAGTTTCTTTATATTTTAATAAAGTAATTGGAGAGAAAAGTAAATATAGTCTTAAATTCTATCAACAATGGAAAGATAAGAATTTTAAAACTTTTGTTTCTGACTTATGTGACATTCACTTTGATAAACTAGACGGTCATGCAAAACTTCAAAACTCTATTATTCCAGAAAATATTAGTTTTTTAGGAAGATTTGAAAATTTTAATAAAGATTTTAATTATGTAACTAATATTTTATTTAAAGAAAGTTTTAAAAACACATTACACCTTAACAAAACAAATCACAAACACTACTCCGAATACTATGATAAAAGTCTTGTACAAAAAGTATACAAAAAATATTACCAGGATTTTGAAAGATTTGGATATACTTTCTAAAGTTTACTTGACAGACATGACGATATAAGGTATACTGTAAGGAACAGGAATCACAGAACACAGGATACTATAATGAACAGCACAGAATATGTTATGGCTATGATAACCGAACTGCGTAATAATAGCGGTACGATTGCCAAGCAAGAAATTATTGCTAAATATTGTAAAGCAGGAAAAGAAGAAGATAACGGAGATCAGCTTCATGCTAGAAATGTATTGAATCTAGCACATAATGACTATCTCATGTATGGCTTAACAAGTAGTCAAGTTAAGAAAAGACAAGACCTGTTTTTCGGAGATTGTGAACCGGGATATGGTTTATGTCAACTGTTCAATGATTTAACTCTTCGTAGATACACAGGACATGACGCTATCAGGATTGTTAATGCCTATATCAATAAATTTCCTGAACAAGAAGAACTTGTGTATTGTATCTTAGATAAAGACCTGAAGACTAAGGTTGGTGTTAAACTTATTAATAAAGTTATTCCTGATTTTATTCCAGAGTTCAGTGTTGCTCTTGCAGAAAAGTATGAACCTAAATTAGTGGAGTGGGAAGATGAGTGGTTTGTATCTCGTAAACTTGATGGGGTTAGATGTTTGGCTATTGTCGATAGTTTTGGTAATACTACTTTCTACTCCCGAACGGGCAAAGAATTTACTACCTTGGGTGTTGTTGCCGATGGGATTACAAGTCTTGGTTTATCTGATGTTGTGTTTGACGGGGAACTCTGTCTAATCGACGAAGATGGTAACGAAGACTTTCAAGGTATTATGAAACAACTTCGTAAGAAAGATCATACTATTGAGAATCCTTCTTATAAAATCTTTGACATGATGACACAAGATGAATTTAAAGCAAAGAAAAGTAATGACAATCTTTACCAGAGATATAAAGAATTATTGTTTACTATGGAAGATAATGACTGTCCCTGTCTATCTGTACTAAAAATGGAAATAGTAAATGATGACGACCATTTCCAAGAGTGGGTATCTAAAGCAGATGATAATGGTTGGGAAGGCGTTATGCTTCGTAAGAATGTTCAGTATAAAGGTAAACGCAGCAAAGATTTATTAAAAGTAAAGACTTTCCATGATGCAGAATATGAGGTAATAGATACAGAGATGGGCATGTTCCCTCTAACATTAAATGGTAGAGAATGTGAAGAAGAAATGCTATCTTGTGTTTATATTAAACATAAAGATCACCTTGTCAGAGTTGGCAGTGGATTTAGTATAGAACAGAGACAAGACTTTTATAAAAATCCTGACGCTATCTTGGGTAAAGTTATAACCGTCCAATATTTTGAAGAGACTAAAAATCAGGAAGGGGGTATAAGTCTTAGATTTCCAACATTTAAAATATTGCATGGAGACATGAGGACTGTATGAGTATTGAAGAATTTTATAAAGATAATAAGGTAGACGAAGATTTTGATTATATCTTTTATCAAAAAACCTACCCTGAGACTAAAGGATTTTATCAACCTCATTGTTTTCAAAATCAGATTACAGAACAAAAAAGACTTTTTTACCATTGGAAAATTCATGGAGAAACAACAGGGTATTTTAAATCCGCAGAAAGTTTCCATTTTGATCCTGTAGTTTCTTCTAGAGCAAAAGTAAATAATAAATTAGCTATAATAAGTTCTTTCTTTAATCCTTGTAATTATACTACAACTAAATATAATTATTGCAAGTTCTCAGAGAACATAAAATATTTTGCAGATTTATATAGTGTAGAATTATCTTTCGATGATAACTTTTTTATCAAAGATAAAAACTGTATACATATTCATGGAGGAAAAGAGAATATATTGTGGCAGAAAGAGGCTTTATTAAACATTGTATTAGATAATTTACCTAAATATTATACGGATGTTGCTTGGATAGATTGTGATATTATATTTAATGATAAATACTGGGTACAAAGATTAATTGACGGTTTAAATTCTTATAAGATTTTACATTTATTTAATGATGTTCTAAAACTAAACCCTAATGGCAATCAGTGTTGTCATTCTAGTGTAGAGGCTTATTGTAATATTGAACGTAAATTTTTAGGAGAATTTGGATATGCTTGGGCAGGACGTAGAGAGGTATTAGATGAGATAAAATTATTAGACAATCAAATATTAGGAGGTGCGGATCAGGTAATGGCATACTCTTTTATGGATATGGAAATACCAAATTTCAAAAAAGATCAATATATTAACGACGATGAAACTAAAAAGTGGAGTAATAAAGCCAACAATATTGTTCAAAGTTCTATAAGCTATATTAATAATCAGATAACTCATCTGTATCATGGAGACATGGAAGATAGAAAATACGAAACAAGATATAAAATAATCAATGAATTGCGAGATAAAGCTGTAAAAGAATCTAATAATATATGGAGCATTAATAATAATCATATCACAGATACTATCCAAAATTATTTTCAATCTAGAAATGAGGACAAAAATCTTGTAAATTTAAATCAGTATTTCGACAAAATCTATATTGTTAATCTAAAAGATGATGAAAAAAAACTTAAAAAGTTTAAACACAAGATTAATAAATTAGACTTAACGTATGAATTATTTAATGCAGTAGATGGTGAATCTTTAGAGTTTGATTTACCAGAATATGCTATGACTAATGAATACGAACAGGGTTGTCTTTTAAGCCATTTAACTATTATTAAACAAGCACAGCAAAATAACTATAGTAGAATATTAATTTTTGAAGATGATGTAAAATTTGCAGAAAATTTTCTTGTGCATGTGCAAAAACTAAATATAATAAAACAATGGAAATTAATTTATCTCGGAGGTAGTCAACACGATTGGTCTTATGTAAAATATATTGACGATTTTTATTATGCTAAAGATACCTGTGGGACTTTTGCTTACGGTATAGATTGTTCAATATACAGCGAAATACTTCATAGACACAAAGATAATCCAACCCTAACTATTGATACTATATTAAGACATATACAAAATAAGTATACAGAAGAATGTTATGTTTTTTACCCAAATTTGTGTTCAGCAAGTGTTTCTGAATCGAAAATTAGAAACTCTAGAGATCAGTGTTTACATGACAAAAAAATGAAATGGGACTTAATAAATTATGAGTAGTCCATATATACATGATATAGGAATAGAGTTCTTCTATGAAAATAGAAATATAGATCCAATATTTGATTATGAATACTATAAAGACCTTTATTCAGAAGAATTGAAAGACTTTTACCAACCAGTTTGTAATGAAAAAGGCATAGACGACGAACATAGATTATATTATCATTACTTTTTCCACGGTAGACCAACCTTTAAATTTCCCTGCAAGAAAGCAGAAACAGGAATATCAGTATTATTGGCTTGTAAAAATAGATCAGAAAATTTACCAGCTATTTTAGAAAATTGGATAAAAGAAGAGGATGTTGTGGAGATAATTCTTGTAGATTATTCTTCTGACAAACCTATTACTCCTATCGTAAAACATCTTACTGATAAACACAAAAACATAAAACTTATCAGGGTGGATAATCAAGTTCATTTTAATCTAGGGAAGGCTTATAATTTAGCTTTCGATCATTGTAGTTCTAGATTTGTAATGAAAATAGACGCAGATTATATTTGTAAAGACAATAAGTTCATCAAAAAGTTTCTATCTCTGAAAGAAGAGTATGTTAGAAGGGTTTTATATAGTAGTAAAGCAAAACAGAAGACTAGCTAAATTAATTGGTATTAAACCAGCTGCAAGATGTACGACTGTAAAGCCTGCTGGGACGACATCTCTGGCATTAGGAACTTCATCCGGTATTCACGCATGGCATAATGATTATTATGTCCGTAGAGTTAGAGTTGGTAAAAACGAAAGTATGTATAAATACTTAATTAAAAATCATCCTGACTTAATTGAAGATGAATACTTTAGACCTCATGATACTGCTGTGATTAGTATACCACAAAAAGCTCCGGCTAATGCTATACTAAGAACTGAGTCACCATTTGATTTACTTGAACGTATAAAAAAGGTAGCAACTGAGTGGGTGAAACCAGGCCATAAACGTGGTAGTAATACTCACAATGTTTCAGCTACTGTTAGTTTAAAAGCAGATGAATGGGATAAGGCAGGTGATTGGATGTGGGAAAACAGAGATTACTATAATGGGCTATCTGTCCTACCATATGATGGTGGTACATATACTCAAGCACCATTTGAAGATATAGATAAATCTAAATATAAAGCTATGATGAAAAGTTTAACTGATGTTAATCTTACAGATATAATAGAAGTTGATGATGAAACTGATCTAGCTGGTGAATTAGCTTGTGTAGGAGGCGCGTGTGAAATAACATGAAACGACTAGCAATAATAGGTGGTATTGGCATGATGACAATGGCTGGTACTAATATGATTTGGCATAAACAAAAGCCAAACTTTAACGCAAACACACTTGCAATAGCAAGCGGCGCTTTCATAGTGTCAATAGGTATAACTATTAAAATATGAATTATGTGTGACGGATGTCCGGGCGGATTTTGCCCATGGTGCTAAATATAAAAAGGGGAAGTCGTAATGACCTCCCCTTTTTTGGTTACAGGAACTTTGGGTATGGTGCCCAGTTTTTTCGTGTTCCTTATTTTTCTCCACAAGGTTTACCTGTAGCTACATTAATCCAGTTTTCTTTTTCAAACCAGTCTCTAAGTGTAGCACCTTTTTTCCTTGCTCCTTTAACATTACTCTTAGCACTACGTCTATATTTCCCTCTAGACGCTGCATTCTTTTTAGCATTAACTACTTTTTGTCTCTCTTCTTTAGACATTGATCTTACCTTTGCAGCAGGTAGACAAACTTTTTTGGTGCCTCCACCTTTAATTTTTTTAGCCATCACTTTCTTTTACAACCAAAATTCTTAGCGTAGTTAGCCATTTTAACTACTCGCGGTGTGTACTTATTTTTATTTTTCATTACTGCACTAGCTGCTGCACAAGTAGATTTACCAGGCATATTTTTCTCTACCCATTTAGTAAATTTACCTTCGTTCTTTTTATCTATTTCTGGAAACTTTTCTTCTTTCATTGCAGGTGCTTTTGACCTGTTCATTTCCTTAATATGCTTTTCAACTGTCTTAGCTTGTTTGCCATGAGCAACTACAGCAGCTTTTAGTTGTTCTACAACTTCCTCTAAATTCTTTGCCATTACTTTTTCTTTTTACTTTTACCCATTTTACCTGGACCACCAGCTTTAGTACATCTAGTTCCCCATCCAGAAGCGTAAGCACTAGGCCATACTTTAAATTTCTTTTTAGCAGCTCGTTTACAAGCTGGGCTTATTTTCATTGTTTTTCTTGCCATGATTAGTTTGTTCTTGTTCGTTTTTTTCTTGTTCTTGTACGTTTCTTTCTTGTTTTAACTTTAGGTTTATCAGCTTTATTTTTGCTACCTTCAAGTGTCCATTTAGGCCAACCACCAGCCATAGCTATTCTTTGCCACCAGTCGTTTTCCTCGTCTAACGCGCCTTCTAAATTTTCATATTTTAAAAGTACTCTATCTAAAGGTATGTTAGTTGTAGCAGACACTACTTTAGCAGCAGCTAAATAAGCTGGATTATCTAAAGCAAAACCTTTATCAAACATCTCTTGTCGTCTTTTCTTACTATCAAACTGCCAACCAGCTTGTCTTAATTTAGATATTTTAGAACCAATTGGTGGAGCAAACTGTAGTAACTTCCACACAGAATCTGTATATTCAGGTCTTGATCTGCCTGATCGTTCATATATATCCATTAAAAAGTTTTTACCTACAGAAACTAATGCACCTCCAATACCTAAACCTCTAAGTGTAGAATCTAACATACCATTTAAAGTATTGTAAGCTTTATCATTGTCATCATCTTCTTCACCAAAACCTAAAGCAAACATAGCTTGTTGCAACGCATTAAATATTATATTTTGCACTACACCATAATATATTATTTTACTAACATTAGCTTTACTACTACCTCTGCCAGCTGCTAAATCTTGAAAAGCTTTCTTTTGCAATCTAGCATATTGCATAGGTGTATTGGCAAACATAAGTATTAAACGGCCAATATCACTTGACTGTTGTTGAGATATTTTATCAGGTCTACTAGACTGTTGAGACTCTTCAGATATTTCTCTAAACTCTGTCATTGCTTTAGCTTTAGCCTCTGTCTCAGTCATACCTTCATTCTTCATTAAATCTATTATTCTATTACGATAAAATGTAGCACCACCTAAAGCTATGGCAAAACTATCAGCATATTGAGTTGGTAAATAACCTTTTTCCATTATATAAGATAAAACAGCTTTAGCTTTATTTTTCGATGTTTTAGCTAAGTCAGCTATTTCAGATTCATTTATATTAATTCTAAGACCATCTCTTCTGTCTCTTAAAAAGTCAGAGTTCATCAACGTCATAAAGTCTTTCCAATACTGTCCTTGATTAGCAAAAGCTTTACCAGCTTGTATAGGGTTATTAAAGCCCCAATTTAAAAAGTTAATTGCAGATATTGTTTGAAGTATAGCTGATCTAGTGTTGAAGAACATTATAGCAGCGTTAGATCCGTTTATATAGTTAAGTATTCTATTACTTAACCTATTACCTGTGCTAGTTTTATTTCTACCACTCTTCATTCTTTGTAAAGAGTTTTCTAAAGCTTCTCTAAACTTAGGACCATATATAGCTTCTATCTTATTTAAATTTTCTTTACTAAATATAATATCTGCATTGTCTTGCCACTCTTTTAAAAATGCAGAACGTTTAGTAGTATTTAAACCGTCTATTAAGTCAGTCGTTATAGTTCCAGCTAACCAACCTTCTTGTGGTGCAGGGTATGGATCTTTATTTATTTGAGCTAACTGATCTGCAAATTGCTTTAATACAGGATCACTTTCAACTACGTCAACTAATTCTTTAGTATCTGTTTTTGATAGCCCAGGTATATTTACTCCTTGTTTATTCCACAAATAAACTCTTACAGCTTGTTCATTAGTAAATCCATCAACAGCATCTTTAGCTAGTGTTTTAGGAACATTTAAATCTTTCTTTAATTTCCTAAAGTCATTCATTAAATTAACTCTAGCTGTGGATAAATTTTCCATAGCTCTAGCAAAAGGATCAAACAAGTTTTCTTTATACCAAGCCATTTGCGCATCACCTAGCTTACCTTTACCTAAAGTTTTATATAATAAGCCTGTAAAATCTTCTGCAGATGGTGGTATCCAAAATTTAAATCTACCTTTATTTGCGCCTCTCACTTTAGCTTTAGCTTCTGAGTATCTTTTTTCAGCTGCAATGCCAGATTTTTGTTCTAGTATTTTATTAAAATCTCTATCTAAATCTTTAGCAGCTTTAATTTTAGCTTGTTGTACTTTAGACTTAACATCAATAACTTCTAGAGCATCTCTAACAGCTGCAACATTTTGATAAGCATCATCAGCAAAGTAAAAATCATTATATCCATCAGCTGCTTTATCTATTATCCAGTTAGCTTTTGCTTCACCTGTAGAATTACCTAAACCTGTTATATTTTCTATAGGTATATCAAGACCTTGACTATCTAAAAATTCTTTAATAGCAGCTTGAGATTCAGGTGCTCTTGCCGTTAATACAAAAACGTCTTCTGTACCTCTAGCTTCTTGTATTTTTTTAGCTATATCTATTAATGGACCAGGTTTACCTTTAGTTACTTTATTAAACTCAGAAAAGTCAAATACATAACCCTGCTCTAATAATGATTTACCTTGTGTTGCAAACTCTTCAGCGTTTAATTTACCTTCAGTTCCATCAGGCGCAGTAAATAATACGTCGCTTTCTGTAGTAGCTAGAGTATCGTCAAAATCAAACACTCTAATTTTTTTAACAGGAGCATTAGGATCACGAGCTATTTTTAAAGCTTCATCAATTGTTTTAGCTTTACTAAGCACCTCAAACATACTCATGTCTTCTTCAAGATTTAGTACACCAGTTTCTTTTAACATTTCTTGATCAACTCTAGATGCTTCGTCTTTTGAAGCCATTAATCTTTTAGTGTTTAATTTTTCTTGTAGTTTACTTTTAGCAAACTCAGATTTATTTTGACCTGTTACTGGATTTTTAAAATTATTTTCTAAATCGTTAATTACTTTACTTCTTAAAAAAGATAACTTACTAGTGGTACCAAAAGCTTCATCTTGAACATCAAACAATACTTTAGCTCCTAGTTCTTGATCGTAATCTACCATAAGTTCTATAGCTTTTTCATTAAAAGCTTTTAATATAGATACACGCTTGTAAGCTCTACCATTTTTAATTTGCTTAGCAAAATCTATCATAGCTTTAGTAACTTCATAATTAATTAAAGCAGAAGCCTCCATATGCTCACCTTTAAATCTTAACACGCTCATTAATACTTTAGGATCTAAGTTGCCATTTGTACGGTCTACCGCTTCTTTATAATCAGGATGTTTTTTATTTATTTCTAATCTTGCTTTTACTTCAGGTTTATTTTTAAGACCAGGGGGATTTAAACTCATGTAATATGTTCCAGTAACTGGATCAACAACAGGAGCTTGACTAATACCTTCAATTATTTGAACAGATGTTAATCTACTTAAACCTCTTGGTCCGTTTACATTATTAGTATTAGACTCGTTTAATCTTAATATACCAACTAAATTATCAGGATTATCAGCTATAACATCTAACATTCTAGTCTGCAAATAAGCTAAAGCTGGCACATTGTTTGCATTAGCGGCTTCTATTCTACTACCAAATTTATCTTGTATTTCTTGTAACTTGTTACTAGAATCTGATATTAATATTTTTTGTATACCTAAAAATAAACCTTTACCAGCGTTTAATATTTCTATTTTTCTAGGATCAAATCCGTTTTTCTTTTTAAATGCTTCAACATCTGCTTCAGAAACTTTAGAAACTATATTATCAAATTGTTTTTCTAAGTCTTCATATATTTTAATATCTTCTTCACTACCTTTTGTCAAATCTTTTAAACCTCTGTCAACCATACCAAACATTGACTTTTTAAAATATTTAACAGCAACTGGATCTAGATTATTCATTAAAGCAGAAGAAGCTGTAGCCATTTGTCTTAGCGATCTTATATGAGTATCTTTATTTACTCTACTAAAATTATCATCAGCATATTCCTGTCTTTGCTTAGCAAACTCTTCGCCAAATAGTTCTGCTTCATTTATCAAAGGTCTTCTAAATCCCATTATAGCTCTACTTAGCAAGTAAGATATTTGAGGATTTTCATCTATTGCCTTTATAACAGCTGCAGGTAGCTTCATTTTTTCTAAATTAAATTTAGGTACTCTCCAACCTTTTCTAGCGCCATCATTTAAAAACTGTTCAATTCTATTACCTACATCTTTTGAAAATTTAAAATCAACACCTCTACCAACTTCACTTGCTAGCTCTAACATTTCATCCGCTACTACATCGTCGCCCATTAGCATATCTCTTTTCTCTCTTATATCTTCACTACGTAAAACTTCTTGCGCTGCGTCTAATCCTAGTTCTTCGCCTATTACTTCTGCTAATGCTGTTTGTTTTGAGGCTGGTCTACCTGTTGGCGGATCTAAATGATACTCAATAAAACGCTCTTGATTATAAGGAGCTTTTTCAAAAACTAAATTACCAGCTTTAGGATCTTTAACTCTTGTGCCGGCTTGTTGAGACTGATCTACAGTCATACGTTTTTGTTTGCCAGTCTCTTGATCTATAACAGGTTTTTTAAATGGCGCAAATCTTTTATTAAAAGTACGCTGTGGTACTTTATTATATATAGCTTCGCCATAAGTTTCTAAAAATTGTCTATACTCAGGTGAACTTGGTTTGCCCATAAGCTTTTTAACATCAGCCATTAAGAACTTTCTAAACTGTTTCTCTAGCTCTGTAATAAACTTTCCTGACTCTACAGTTGGCAGCTTAGTTCCGAATGTCCTAGAAACAGTATTAACAACCTTATCAAACAACGGGTCTCCTTCTTTTATGTCTAATTGTTTACGTAAGCTTTCAACTTCTTCTTCTAATTTAGTATCTAGTGCTGTTTCTTCTTCTACGGCTATATCAACTCTTTCAGAAATATCTTGAGTAAAGTCTGTGCCAAAATATTCATTAGCTATTTCAATAGCTCTTACTCTATAACCTGTTCTTTGATTATTAACAAACTCACCAAGTGTTACATTTTCTTTATACTCGTCTGGCTTAGCATTATAAGCATCTATTAAATTAACAATACCTCTTGCACCAGTTAATATTTCATCAACTACTATGTCTTGATATAAATCAAAATCAGGTACATTACTATATTTGTTTCTTACATATCTTTCTACCTCTGGTCTAAACTCTTCCGCTATTTCAAAAGCATCAGCACCTTCATCTTGTAATTGACGTATTACAGTATCTTTAGCTCCCTTAATACCACGTTTAGCTCTAACGGCTTGACGTTTACCTGCTAATTTTTCAGTGCTTTGTTTTCCTCTAGTTTTTAAATCTTCTGATATATCTATACCTTCTTTAGCTGCTCGTCTTATCGACTTAGTTAATTTACCTTTTTTAAATGATCTGTTATAGTCTCTTAAAAACCTAAATACATCTTCTTCAGTTTCAAACTTTAATTTACCAAATCTTTCAGGCATTACTGTTGCTGCTAATCTTTGTACAAAATCTTTTATTTGCTCTGTAAAAGTTCTATCAAACTTAATCTCGCCATACTCCATAGCTTCACTCATAAGAGTCATAGCTTCTTCAGCAGCTTCTGCGTCTTTAACTTCTGGATCTTTTAAATAAGCATTTAATCTTTTATAAAAAGTAGCAAGCTCAGCTCTTTTACCAGGGTTGCTGGTGTCTATTGTTTTAAGTTTGTCTTTAATAGCTCTAGCCATACCCAAAGCGTTTTCATCGCCTTTAGCTATTGTAGCATCTAACACAGCATGTAATACTTCATGTGCACCTGTAAAATAACTTTTACTATCTTTAACTCTTTTTTTATTTATTAATACAAATTTTTCGTTAGTATTAGGATCTACAAAGAAACTACCCCTATCACCTGCAGCTTGCTTACCTCCAGACAAACCTCTATCATTTATAAAAGATTCAACAGCCGCATCATCTTCTAACTCAACAAACTTTGTGTTTAATCCTTCAGATATTCTAGCACCTTTTTTATTTATATCTTCTGCTTTTACAAATTCAGTCTCTACAAAATTTATTTTTCTAAGCTTGTTTTTTTCTGCTTTTATTCTTTCGTCGATGTCTCCTTGAAACTCAGGCTCTAATCTTTGCTTTTGTCTTTCTAAAGTTTTGATTTTAACCATAGATTCTATAGCTTCTTTCTTACCTTCTTGACTAAATTTTTTAGGCACTTTACTACCAGAGTTTCTAGTGTCAGCTATAGCATCCATTTCATCTTGATACTCTTGTTCTGTAAATGTTTTTTGAGTAACAGGATTCATTTTAAAAGTACCATCTTTATTTTTGTACTTTTCATCTACGCCTTTTATTATTTTTTCAAATACTTTATTTTGCTGTACTAAATTGCTACCATCCCAGTTCCACTTAGTCATTAAATCTGTAGCAGCTGCTCTAGCTTCTACACCTAGCTGAGTTGTAGTTCTACCAGCAAAAGGTAATACAGCACCTATAATACCTCCAGCTTTAGCTGATTGCAGTATAACATTAGGATCAACAGATCCACGAGCTGCACCTAAACCTTTTGAAGATATACTACTACCAACAGCATTTAAAGCTTCTTGACCTGCTTCTGTAAATGCCTCTGTCAAACCTGCCTTACCGCTTGTTTTCATTAAGTCCATGGCTCTAGGTAAAACTTTATTAAACTCTTTTCTATATATAGAACCTAAAGCATTTTTAACACCGTTTTTACTAACGTTTTTACCTAAGCCGCTTAACATTCCTTTGAATATTCTAGCTTGACCTAACTGTTCTAAACTAGCTTGAGCAAGAGCAGAGCCAGCTAACACTGCAGTGTCAGTGTATTTACCATTTAACACAGCGTCAATATACTGTTCATTTGTAGGGTTTTTAACACCTAAATCTGCTTTTATACCTTTTTCTATAGCATCTGAAAAACCATCTCCAAAAAATGTAGTAGCATTTGCAAGAACTCCAGCAGTTGTTATTCCGCCAACTACCCAAGCAGGAGCACCTAATGTACCAGCGACAGCAGCAGCAGCACCACCAACCATATAAGGCAATGATTCACCAACACCTAAAATAATATCATCAATACCAGGTACACCTTCCCAGTCAGCTTTTTTAGCTAAGTTTTTCCAAGCTTCCGACTCGTATTTTGATAGTAAATTTTCTTTAACATCTGATTCTAGTTCTGCTACTTTTTTATTTTGAGCATCTAGCATTTCTTTTAACTTAGGACCATACTGGGATCTATCACCGTGCTTATCATAAAGCCTTTGCATCCTGTCTCTTTCTGCTACAACTCCTTTGCCCGCAAACGTATCTATATACCAGTTATCTAAATTCTGCTTAGTTCTTACTCCAATATCTACTGCTGAAGATATAGCTGACTCACCTAGTAAAGCTACACCTTGCGTAAGATCTGCAGCACCTGGAACGTAAGGTATGTCAAATTTAGAAGCAAAATCATAAACAGCATCTGTAGTACTATATAAATCACTAGTAGCTCTTCCTAATTCTCTAGCTTTATCTGTATATACGCCTCCTACAGCTTTACCTATAGCATCTACTCTTTTACTAAGTAAAGTATCGTCTTTTAACTTTCCAGATAATAATGATTCTCTATACTTGTAAAAGTCTTCGTTAGCTGCGTTTACGCTAGCTTCAGTATCTAGTTTGTATTTTTTTAATATAACATTTTTCTTATACTCTTCTAACTGAGGTTCTATTGCTTTAGCATAACCTTTTATTTTAGCTTGTACTAATGGATCTGTATTAACAGCATCTGATTGAGCTGTTTTAAAATCTAAATCTAAATCTTTTAATGTAGTAATATATTGATCTTCCGCATCAAGAGCTTCTAGTTCTTCTTCAGTATAGTCTTTAAAAAAACCACCAGATAAATCTTCAGGATTTATATCTCTAAATTTTGATTCTGTTCTTTCTTTAGTTTTGTTTTCTACGCCTTCTCTATATTTAGCAGAAAGTTCAGGCTCACCACCACCTTCTTTTAATACATCGCCTCGTCTCATAGCCTCTTCATCCATAGCTGCCCATTCAGGCTCATACTCATATTCTATCTGCATGTCACCACCAACTATAGAAGGCATGTTTTTAACATACTCTGTCTTTTGATCTTCACTTAAATTATCATTATCAAATATTTGTGTTATTTGATTTTCATAAACTTTAGCTGCATCTTCTCTATCAAACTCTACTTCTTCGCCATTAACTTCAGATTCATACTTGTATATCTCAGGGTATTGTGCTTTTCTAATATCTGCTATTGCTTTAGTAGCATCTGCTATAGCTTTGTTATCCTCTAAAGAAGCTAGTTGCATTTCAAAGTTTTGACCTGGCAAGTTTAAACCTGTTTGATCAGATTTTAATTCCATACCACCTGTAAATATTTTATTATTACCTACAGTAGTATAGTTATCATCTTCAAATTGTTGTTGCTTTTCTTGTTTTCTTTTATTATATTCTTCTTCTTGATCTGCTAAATTATCAAACTGTTCTTGAACATCTTCAGTACTACCCATTTGAGTAGTAACACCACCACCAAACACAGCATTTTTCCACGTATCATAATCGTCATCTACGCCTAAGTGCCCATGTAGCCCTTGTAAATATTCACCGTTATCTTTCACAGCGTTAACCCAAGTGTCGTAATCATCATCAACACCTAGGTGACCGTGTAAACCTTTTAAATATTCTTCATTCATATTTAACCTTTATAGCTGTTCGGATTAAAACCAGTTCCTTTATTTTTTACTTTAGATCCTTTTTTCTTATCTAAATAATTATTGTAATCTTCTTTACCTACTTGATATTCTTGGTATGATGTAGCTCCCTGTCCTATATCTTTAAATAAATCTTCTTTTAAACTCTGTGTTACAGCATCAAAATCTAAAGCATCTATTTCATCTTCAAAATCTTCTTCAGCAAAACCATAAGAAGTTACTAAACCTATTAGTGCAGCTTGTTGTGCAGCTTCATCACCAACCATAGCTTTTCTCATTTTATCATCAACTTCTTCTTCCATTTTAATACCTGCTCTAATAGAGTTAGTAGCAGATTGGCCGTATTCTTTTCCAGTATCAGTAGTAAATTTTAAAGACTCACTATTACCACTACCACCATCAGTAGTAGAAGATTTTGGCGGATCTACTATTTTACGTTTGCCCATTGTTTTAGACGCACCAGCGGTTAAAGAGTTTTGATCCCAAGATAAATTAGCCATGTATCTTTTAGATACTGCTTTTTGATTTTTATCTATTAAAGCTTTTTGTTCAGGCGAAACATCATCTGGATATTCACCATATACAGAGTTTTGCCACTCATCCATTGTTAATCCCATAGCATCTAGGTCTATGTCTAAATTAGGATCACCGCCACTAGCAAAAAAACCTAAAGAGTTTGGTGGATATTCACCATTTTCACCTGGCTCACCATCAGGTATTTCATCTTGCCAAACACTAAGCATTTCTTTTTCATTACCTAGTACACCATTAAAATAAGCGCTTGATTCTATTTCATCTATATATTTATCTCTGTTTTCAGTTACAGGTACTCTTATTACTTGTTCATAGCCATCTTCTAAACCACTAATAGTTTCACCTGTAACAGGATGCTTGTCGCCATTTTTAACAGCTATAGTTTTTACATAGTCACTAATACCTGTTTCTTCACCACTAAATTTATTCCAACCTTGGCTTATTAAACCGCTTATATCAGACTTTGTATTAAACAAAGGTTTGTCAGCATTAGCATATAGTTCAGCTCCATTTATCATAGATCCAGAATCTGGTATAACATTGCCATCTTCATCTACATCAGGCGCCCAGTAATATATAGCACCATCTTTTTCTACTATTCTTACGTCACCATTATTGCCTAACCTATTTAATATTTCTTTGTTACCAATAGATCCCGTGGACGAAAAAGTACCGTCATTTAAAGCTTCTTTCTGTAATGCAGCATTGCTAGCTAAAGTAGCAGCGTTTTGTTTAAACTGAGGTAGTAATCCTTCTATTTTTTTATTCCTTAGCATAGCTTCTCTTTGAGTTATTTCTCCATTAGCAGCTAAGTTCATGTTGTTAACATAGTCTTCTATTTTAGTATCCCAAAACTCTATAATACTTTTGTCTATTTGACCAGCGCCAGGCGTTGCAAACTCATTAACCTTGTCTCTTAATGCAGACTCTTTCTCTACGTTCGATGCTTCTAGTTCTTCTTTTTGTTTCTTTTGTTTTATAACAGTATTAGCGATAGAAGCAGTAGTGTTCTGTATAGTGTTTTGAAGTTGTCTATTAGCTTTAGCTCTAACGTCAAATTCTTTATTTATTATTCTTTGTGGATTACTATAACTCATTACTTTAATTTTTATTTATTAAAATGCTCCTCCTGCCGCAGCACTTGCAACACCACCTGCTGCACTTGCTACTGACTGTCCTATTCCAGATATAGCAGCTGTTCTAGCAGCTCTAGCATCTGCTGCGTTTTGCATAGCATTATCCATTAAACCTGCAGCTCTATCCATTTGTTTTTCTTTAAATGAAATAGCATCTTTTTGAACTGTTATATCTGCTTGACCCATTAATTGTTGTAAATTAGCAGCGCCTTGTGCTTTTGCTTTTTCAACACTAGCTTGGCCTTCAGCTCTCATTTTATTGTTTTGTGTTTCTTGAGCATTTATACTAGCTGCAATACCACGTTTACTTTGTAAAGCAGCTTGTGCTAAAGCAGTTGCGCCACCTGCAGCTTGACCAGTCTCCATCATTACATCTAAACTGTCTGCTAATGCTTGATCAGCTTGCTCGGCTTGCATTTTAAAAGCTTCAGTAGCTACAGTTAAATTAGCATAAGGATTACTTAAATCTTCAAACTGATTCTGCATATTCTCATACGGATTTTTCATTACTGGTCTTTCAGCTTCTAAAGCTGCTAAAGCATCTTGTTGAGTCTGAGCTTGAGCATCTTGCCTTTGACCTTCTTTTTTAGCTTTATTGGCTGCTATAGCACCACTGGTTATACCAGCTGCTGCTGATACTCCAGCTCCAATAAGTATTGCTGTTCCTGTTACTACTGCCATATTATTAATTTAATGTTTTAACTATCTCATATGATGGCTTGTCATCTACATGCCATCCTAATTCTTTATGTTTGTTAATAAGACCTTTATTTCTACCAATGGTAAACATATATTTTTTACCTGCATTTTTAACAACTTGCTCAGCACCTAAAATCAAAGATGTTATAGCTGCATCTCTATCGTCTTCTCTATACTCTGGATTAGATATAATCCACTCAAGTAAAACTGCATTAGAGTTTGTCATATATAAAAACCCAGCAACGATAAGTGTTCCATCTTTAGCTTCAACCATTAGCCCACTTTCACCATCTTCTGGTAAAAAATCTTTTTTAATTGGTGGCCAGTCCCAAGCCTTCCACCACTTTTCTAAAGTCTTATAATCAGACTTTGTTAATTTTCTTATTTTCATTTAATTTAATTTATCTTGATGATATAGAATAGTTTAATCCTACAGAATATAATTCTTTAAAACCACCTGGATCTGTTGTTGTATCTGTTGTAAATTCAATATCTAAATAATAACCTTTTACACCTGAAATTACATTACCAAATCTAATTTCGCCTTCAGCTGCAAGACTAGTATTGACTATATTAGCAACATATTTGTTTTCTTTTCTATTAAAACCAGCTCTAAGTAAAGGTGCATTTTGTGGGTTTGCAGATATTCCAGTATTACCAGCATTATCATAAGCTCCTTCTACGTAGCTTTTTATATTTACAGCTACGTTATTACTTCTTTCCCAAGTACCTGTCCATGCGCCGCCTGTTGTTCTACTTGCTGAAGCTCCTGTTTTATCAGATGTAATTATACTAGCTTCCCAACCACTATCTCCTTCATATTCCATTGTTAAAAAATTCTTTTGTAATGAAGGCTGTGAGTTTGCAACAACAGATACTTTAGCTCTATTATCTATACCGTAAAATTGAGCATGAGGAATTGTATTATCATAATGTTGATACATACCTTGTGTTATTTTAACAGTTGCATCACTATTCCAGTATCTATTGTTTAAAGTTAAAAAAGTATTTTTACTACTGCCTATAGCAATAGGCGCATAACTATAAAAGCTAGGCCAACCTCTAACTTGCTCATCGTAACCTAAAGTGTAATATGATCTATCTGGTTTAGGCACAGTAGCTGGGGTTGGCTGTGTGTAAGTAGAAGCTTTATTTTCTTGTATAGATAATACATATTGTTTGTTATAAGCATCCCAACCTCCATAAACTCTACTTCTATTATCAGATATTAATCTTATTTTAGTTATACCTGTTATTTGACTTGCTGGTAAAGTTCTATTCATAAGTAAAAACGCATCATTATTATTACGTCTCATACCTATGCATATAACATTTAAATCTACAAAGTCATTTGGAGCAGAGCTATATGCTACTAATATTCTTTTACCTAAGGTACCTATTTGTTTTGTTGGGCTTATAGGATCTGTTGGCGTACCAAAAGATAGACAGCTTTGATTAAAGCTGGCAGTTGAAGAAGCACCTGCACCTAAATTTAAGTTTACTTCAAAGTAATTAGTATATTCATCATTTAAAGGACTTAAATTATCTCTAAACCAATCACGCATACCATATTCAGATATTTCAGTAATACCATCATGTGACAATCTTAACACAGCATTTCTATTTCTATCTACAAAATATTTTCTAAAGGCATATATAGCAAAACTTTCTGGATTTTTACTTATACCATACTCACCTGCATAAGGTACTAGCTCACCCATTACTTGCCTTTGTGTAGTTACACTACCGCCACCTTCAGCATTATATATAGCGTTTTTATCTATTAACGCTCTATTACATTTATTTTCTTGTAATACTATTAAATTGTTTTCTTCAGCATAAATTTTCTGTATAGATCCAAAATCAGGATTAGCAGCTTTAGTTATGTTTGTACCTACTGGAAACTCATTAGTTCTGTTTATACCTGTTCTAGAGTTAAATATACCTGAATATATTAAAGCATTTAATCTATGCTGTTGTAGCGGTTCCTCTTCATCTAAATAAGCTCTAACACCGTAAGACATAGAGTTGTTGTTAAAACCGCCTCTAATGTACATTTCTTCAACAATAAAGTTTTGTATTGTAACTGACTCATCTAATGTTACACCTGTAGAGTTCCAAGCAACTATATCAGCAGGTGTTCCAGTAGTTGTTAAAAATGTTAACGGCGGTGCTAATACATTATTAAGTGGCCACACTCCATAAGCAGCAGAAACACCGCTACCTCCTGGTACTATAGCAGCTCCAGTTTGTTTAATAGGCTGTGGTGTTAATATTTTCTTATTCCAAATGCAATTGTAATAGTCTACTTCTATAATAGGTAACTGATTAGCCATAACTTATAATCACTTGTTTTTTAAAGAATTTATATTTTAAATCTTACTATAAAGTTAGATATTAAGGTTTTAATACCTCTACCACCATTATCTGTAGCATATATATTTACGTCTATATTTTCATAGTTATATATAGAACCTCCTGAAGTAGCTAATACTACGCTACCACCATCTGTACCACTATCTCTTAAAAATAAACCTATACTTTCTATTTTTTCAGCGTTTTGATAACCTTGTCCATCATTTAAATCTACTTCTAATGTCCACTTTATTTCTTCAGTATTACTATTTTGAGCCGTGTTATTAACATTACTACCATTAGTAGCAGAACTTAATGTAGTACTTGTACCATTGTTATTAGCCCAAAATTCAGATATTCCACCAACTGTTGTTGCTGCAGGATCAAAAGCAAAAGAGTTATTTAAATAATATACTGTACTAGCATCATTAATAAAATCTACATTTTTAGCTGGAGCAACATTATCAATATATATAGTTATAGGTATTTCATAATCACTAGTTATTTGCTGACTACCAAAAAGAGCACCACTGCTGTTAGAAAGTGTATGACTTATTATAGCATTGAAAGTTATATAATTTAAATCATCATTACCACTATTATATCCAGGAAAATTACTATTAAGTTTTAATAATAATCTTTGACTAGTATCACTAGCAGAAAATAATTCTAAAGTAATACCTGAACCAGCAACAGGTGTACCATCTCTATACAAAGGCGTTGTAATACCTGTAAGATTATATACGTCACTTCCACCATTGTAGTCTAATATATTAGCATTTTGATCTACTAAATTTATAGTAGCTACAGTGGGTGTTGTAGTGTAATCTACATTTTCTTTTACTTCTACTAATTGAAATATATTTTGAGTACCAAAAAATAAAAAGTTAGTTGGTATTGATAACGTGTTTAAAACTAAATCATTTAAATCAGATATTAATCCACCTGTACTAGTTTCATAGTATATATCTATTTCAGATATAGTTGGAGTAGTTTCGTATACAGCAGGAACAAATTCAGCTTGCGATGGTGGTAAAGCTGCTTGAGAATTTTCACCTAAATTAAAATGATTTTCTATAACGGCAGTTGGCGGATCTGTATCTGCCTTGTATAACCCATTATAACTACCTCTTTTGTATAAAGCTTCAAAATTACCTATAGCTGTTACTTTAGAAGTAATTGGTGATATACCTGGGAATACAGACATTGCTTCTGTAAGTGTTTGATATATAAGACCTGTTCCACTTGGAAACCTATCTGGGTTTCTAGCAGCTCTAGGTATTAATTCTACATCACTAGTTGAATATTGAACTTGAACTGGAGTTGTTTCATTTAGCGCAGGTGGAACTTTATTAGCATTATCAGTTAGTAAAGTAGTTACGTTTAATACGCCATCACTAGAATTAGTACTAAACACAGCATCTACAGTAGCAGTTGCAACAGCATTAGTAGTTAACTCAAACTGTTCGTAGTTTAATATATTATTTATGTAATAAGTATTTGCACCTGCAACAACCTTCATGCCTTCTAACAAAGGAAATGTTAAATATTCTATAGTACCTATAGGTGAAACAGTTACTAATTTACTACCTGAAGTAAATACACAATTTAAATCAAAAGGTTTTATAACTGGCGTACCATCAAGTAAACTTGGTAAATATACATTGTAATAATCTTGTTGAGTTTGCTTAACAACCACTTTGTAACTATTAAAACCTAAAGGTTTATCTTGTATGTAAAAGCTAGCTACGCTACTAGTTGCTGGCATATCGCCAGCAGCAAGACTACTACCATCTTCAGGTCTTAATGTTATTAGATTTTGTGACGAGCCGTTTAATACCATGTAAACAAAAAGAACAAAGTTGCCGATTGCACCGCTAACTTTAGTTGTGTATTCTACTCTCATACCGGGAGCTATATTATCGCCTAATCCACCTGATGTAACTCTAATGAAGTCAAAAGAAGTAGCACCTAAAGTAGTGGTTAAAAAAGCTTCTTTATATAAACCTGGATAACCAATTAAATTAGGTAATGATGAAGGTATAGTAGTTGTAAAAAGTATTTTTAAAGAATCACCAGGCCAGTCAACATAACCAGACTTTGGATTTGGCTTGCTTAATATAGTAGCACTGCTAGTATTAGGCGAAGTTGCTGTTGTGTTGTATGGATGATATACAGTTGATCCACCAAAAGTTATAGGATTATCTTCAAAAGTGGTGCTTGTGCCACCAGTACCTAAAGTATAATTAGCATCTAAAGTACTTGATAATATTACATCAGAAGATCTACCATATCTATCTTGTAGTATTAAACCTACTTGATAATTTCTATTTTGTTTTAAACTGTGATTAGGATATGAAACATTAGAGTATTTATTAGGTAGTAATTCTGAAGGAAAATCATTGCCACTACTAACTACCTTAGCTGTTTCAGTAGGTGTAAATTTTCTACTAGCACCTACTAAGTAGTTTAACGTGTTAGGCGCTGAGTGTCTATCAAAATAATTACCAAGTATTACTCTATTGCCAGCAGACGATAATGTTTTAGCTCTTACAGGAACATTGTCATATACTCTAGTTGTTTCAGCAGATCTTAATGTTTTAACAGGTTTTCTAGCGTCGTATGTATATGTAAGATTATTAGTAGAATTATTTATTATTAATGGATCAGTTGCTTCAATAGATTTTATTACATTTATATTTTGACTCATCGACTCTTTATATAATATATCTATTTCAGAAACTTTTAAATTTTCTTTTAAAGTATTTATAGCGTACTCACAAGGTATTCTAAGACCTATTTGAGTAACTTCATTTTCCATATGACTAACTATAGTAGTTTGTCCGGCTACTCTTTCTTGAGGTATATAAGCATTTTGATCACTACCTGTTGAATCTTGTTTTCCTATGTTTTTTAAAAAATAACCTTTTTGTTTAGGTATAAATACTTCTTGAGTAAATGGAGATATTAAAGAGTGTTCACCATCATCAAACTTAAATCTATAAGCAAACCTAACAAATTTATCTTTTAAATTATCTGGATCACCAGAATAATTAGCATCGTAATACTTATTAGGATAGTGTATTTTTACTCTGTCACCTACTGCTAAATTTAGTTGTGTTGATATAAATTTTGGCCCGTCATAAATTCCATTTTGTAAAGAAGTTAATTCATATATTTTAAAGAACTGAGAAGCTGCAGTAGTGGTGCTAGGGTCTCTTGCTACATAGTATTTTCCTGGATCTAATTTAGGGTGCGTTACTCTACAATAACATTTTTTATTAGCAGCTAAAGTGTTCTTTGTAAAATGATTATCTCTAAAAAAAGCTTCTGTTCCTACACCTGTAGCTGTACCAGTTGATGGTGATCTAGTACCATATAAGTATAAAGCAGGAGCATAATCATAGTTACTACCTGAACTAGCTGAAGCATATTCGAAACCTTGACCAGTAGCTACAACTCCAGTCATCTGTAATGTAGCTTGATGCTCTCTAAGCCAAGGTGAGCTTACATCTTTTGAGTTTTCTTCTATAAATACTATTTGTAAGTTTTGACTATAAGCTTTTGCAGTTTGTGGTGTAGTAGCAGTTGAAAGATCTCTATTAGGCACTACAATAACGTCATTACCAGTTCCTGTAGCAAATTCTCTACTAGCGTATTGTACAGTAAAATCCCAAGATTCATCACCTATTTGTAAGAAACCTTTTAAACCAATATTACCAGCTCCTTGATTATTTTCTGTACCTAACATTTTTGATAATGCACTGCCAGCAGTGGCTCTAACAGCAAAAGCAGGATACATAGTATCATAGTTATATGTTGTGGGATTTAAAGCATGCCAATTAGTAGCCAACAGAGCGGCGCTTTCTTGTATAGTATTATTTAATTGTATAGGTTTACTAGGGTAATATTTAGCTAAAGATACATGATCTTCGTTAAAGTAATATGATGGATTATTTTCAGCAGTTTCAACATTTATAACTCTAGGCTGGTTTCTATTGTCTGTCCAGAATAATAAATTTTCTATCATTGTAGAGTCAAGTATAGGACTATTAAAAGAAAAATTTAAAAATCTACCTTGAACTATAGTTAAAGTTGTCTCTGCTATAAGATCACACATTACTATTTTATTTCTTGTACCTATTGGACAGAAATTGTTTATTTGATTTGAAGAGTTGTCTTGATAGTTAGTTATAAATACATATACTTTATTAGTATTTTCATTTATATACCAACCTATAATTTGAGATAAAAAAGCATCATAACTAGCTGTAGCGCCATCTACTAGCTCAGGTATGTTTAAGGAATTTAATATTTTATTACCTAGTATATTTTCTAGTGCACCTACGTCATCAGACTCTGCTCTAGATACAGCAATGTTTTGCCCATCTCTGTATTCATCAGGAGCCAATAATCTAGCATCTAAGTCTTTATTCATTTTAGACTTAGTAAATGTATGGTTAAATTTTCTTTGCATTCAATTAATGTTTAATCCACTTAGACTGACCTCTTAGTACTTGTGATAGCTCATCTAGTTTTAAATTAGATAATCTTATTTTAGCATTACGTGTTTTTACATAAGCATCTCTTTTATAAAATTGTTTAGTCCCGCCATCTACATCTCTACGAGAAGCACATATATTGTACATTATCTTTGAATATAAGGCATCTTCTACAAACTTAGGTACCAAAGAGTTTAAATCGTAAGCTAAGCCATCAGATATGTATTTTAGTTCTATTACTTTATTAACTAAATTACTGCTAAAACTAAACGTTCCAGTTCTTTCATTTATGCTAAACCAACCGTTACGTTGGCTTATCTCAGGTATTAATCCGTATCTTTGTCCATAAGCCATTTTCCACCATGTATAGTCATATACACCACTAGTATTATAAGCATCATAGTTACCTGTAATATCATTATCGTTAGCATTTTTCCATCTGTCTTCTATTATAGACTGAGATGCTTCTAGGTTAGTATCGTAACTACTTTGTGTAGGTATACCTGTAGCGCCATCAATTATTGGTAACTCAGTTGGATTACCACTTAAACCTTGTAATGGATATAAAGTATGTAATATACCATTAGGATCAGCATAACATAAGTTTACATAGTTTACATAATCAATAGGTATAGGAACTGACAAACCTGTAGGAACAGTTAACTCTTGAGCTTTAAAAGCTTTCAATGTATCATATGATAATTCTTGCATAGCTCTTCTAGCATGAAACAATACTTGTGTTCTAGCTACTGTAGTTAGTATTTGTCCTTCACCTGTGTAAGCTACTAAAAAATTACTAACAATATCATTTAATGTTAAATTTCTATAACTACCCCAATTATCGCCTCTTGCTATATCTGTTAATTGTATAAAAACAAAATTAAAAGGAAAACCTGCAGTTCCAATACTTATACCGTTTTGAGTAGTGTCCCATATTATTACTTGATTAGCAGGTATTAAGTTACCAGTGCCTGGTACATCAGTAGAATTAAAAAGCCCATGTACTTGAAAGTTTCCAGTATCTCTAACTTGATCACCTCCTAGTGCATCATAATTACTTATAAGCTTAGTATTAAACTCTGGAAAAGTGTATAATTGATTAGCTACTGCTGCAACAGGACCAGCTTGCCCAGCATAGTAATTTGAATCATTTTCTGTTAATGGAATTGTAGCTGCTGTTTTAGTCATAATCTATTAGCTTTGTTCTAGTTGGTCTTGAGCTGCCGATGCTTGAGCTGCAGCTTGTATTATTTCTGGATCTCTTATTATAACACCAGTATACATTAATATTTTTGTAATTAACTCTGTTTGATCTACGTCAGATATTTCAAAGTTTGTTGAACCAGCTGAATTATATACGTAAGCACCAACACTATTAACTGTAAAAGCCCACACTGGATCTACAGGTTTTTTAACATATTCTACCATATAAGTTTTAGGTGCAACACCTTGAGCTGCTACTACAGTGGCAATACCTGGTAATATATTTAATGTATTTCCCTCTATATAGCATATAGGATAATCTTGTGTTGGGGATGTTAATTGAGAACGTCTTGCTTGTAAAAACATATGACGTGATAGTTTTTCTACTTCAACCGGAAGTTTAGCGCTGTCTGTAAATTCTAGCATACCAAACCTATGCAGATCTGCAGGTAAAGTTGTTTGGCCAAATTGACCAGATAAAGCTACAGTAACAGTTGCAGCTGTTTCAAATGTAGCTATTTTTTCTTGAAGCAATTTAACACGATTAGCATATTCAGTATTATTTTGAGGAGCTCTTAGTTGTTGATTTAAGTTTTCAAAATAACTTTCAAATATCTCTAATTGTACTTGTGTACCTACCTTGTTGAACTCGTCAGGTGTTAAGTAACCTCTTTGTTCTTTGTTAAGGATAGCTAGCACAGTTGTATATACTGTGTTTACATTAATTGCCATATTTATATATTTAAAAAAAAGGGTGGCGTATACCACCCTTAATTATAATCACTTGTTATTTGAATTTTTTCTCTATTGATCTATAAACTTCTAAACCTTCATCAGTTTTAAACCAAGAGGCCATAGCTGAATAAGGGTTTTCATCAAAAGGAACATTCATTAATTTTCTATTATTACTAGCCCAAGTGAATGATCTGTTGTCTGGACTAAGAGCTATGATTTTTTCTTCAGCTGCTCTAATAGCAAAGTTTCTTAACTGTACGTTTTCATCTTCTGCTAAATCTATAAACAGTGAAGGATTTTTCTTAGCAAATAATAATAAATCTCTTCTAAGTTCTTTAGATGATAAATTAGAAACACCTGATCCAACTTCAACTCTTAATATAGCTTCAGCGTGATCTATCTCCATTTCATAAGCCATATTCATAGCTTCTATTTCTATCTCTAACATATCAAATTGATCTTCTGCTTCTACAACAGGATCAAACTTTTTAAACACTACATTGTTATGTGGGTGTTTTTCTAAGAACTCTTGTAAGTTTCTTTTTTCTTTAGGTACATATAAATGACCTTTTTCAAAGACAATATGCTTTAACGTTGTTTGACCTTTTTGTTCATCAACAAATACTGACTTTTGATTTGTAGCATATCTTAATTCTCTTTCATAACCTAAGTCTGAATCAAACCAAACTAGTGGATACCTTAGAGAATGTCTACTAGGCAGTGTATAAGTTAAAGGCGTTTTATTACCTACTAAGTAATAATTTCTATCTTTGTATTCCCAGTTATCTACTGGCTTTTTTTCTACAGGCGCAGCCTTCTTGGCTGGAGCCTTCTTTACTTTTGTTTCTTCCATAATATAATATAATATAATAATTAAAAAAGACCCCGCCGAAGCGGGATCTTGTTATAAGCATGTTATGCTAATTCAGTTCCATGTTTGATAACTAAAGTAGGAACAGAGTCTGCTAATTGCACACCTGTCGCCGTTACTTTTACACCAAGCTGTGGAGCTTCAACTATACTTCCTGTAGCACCAGATAGATTAGCAATAGCTTTAAGCCATTCCTCTTCTAATTGAGCTTTAGTAGAAGTATATTCATTACTCGTACCAGGAGCAGCGTAAGTGATAGCGCCTTTTAATAGCGCAGACTTAGAGCCTGAACCATCAGCCATATCAACTGCTACACCGTAAGATATATCTATCGTTATAACTTCTGTAGCACCAGAACCACTTGATCCAGCTACTACATCTACAACGTTGTCACAGCTAACTACTTTTCCAGTTGCTGCGTTTGACATTTTTAATAAACCCATAATTTCTATATTTTAAAATGTTAATAAATAATTAAGCTCCTTTGAATAACACGAAGTTATTAGCAGCTTGTGTAATTAAACATCTTTCAGATAAGAAATTAACTCTTAGCGTATCTAAATCAGTAGTGTAAGCACCACCTACTGAACCAGTGATCCAAGCTTTGAATCGTCTGTCTTCAGTCTCAGAAGCTCTAAATCTTACATGTAAGAAAGGACGTCTGATGTTAGATCCTAACATTTGGTCATATACTGTAGATGTACCAGCTGGTATCATAACACCATCAATAGCGCTAGATAAACCTCTTGTAGTAGCATCGTTTAAGTATTTCCAGTCAGTTTTATAGAAGTCATAAGAACCTCTTCTGAAACCAGAGAAACCAAAGTTAAGTGCCATTTCAGCTTCGTTATCAAATAAACCGTAAGAAGCAGCTTGAGTTGAAGCAAAACCACCATTAGTAGCAGCTAACATATCATCAAAATCTAGAGCAGTAGCTCTTGATAAGAATAACATATTTTCTTCAATAGCTCCTTGCTTGTCTAATTGCTTTAATATCTCATCGAAATCAGCTAAAGCACCTGAACCAGGAGCAGCAGCACCAGCGAAACCAGAGTATACATTACCTCTTGCTTCGATAGCAGCAAATAAACCTTCAGTACCTTTGATGTTTTGAGCAGCACCACCTGGTCCAAAATTACCACCAAAAGCAACAGTGTTAGCTTGAAGTTCACCTTCAACCATTGCCATTTCTAAATAATCTTCAAATCGTAGTCTAGTTTCAGACTCAGCTTTTAGATACCATAAGTATCCAGAAGTTCCGTCTTCAGTAGCAACTTCGATCCAACCGATTTGTGCAGCATCAGAACCACTTAACTCATAGTTATCTTTTAAGATAATTGGTGAGTTAACAAAAGTTGTAACACCTGGCTCGATAGCTCCAGCCATACCATTACTTCCTTTTGGAAATTCAGATCCATAAACAAATAAGCTACAAGTACCACCAGTTATAGCAGCTGGTAAAGCAGCAGAAGTTGTTTCATATAATATACAGTCAACAGTATAACCGTTAGTAGTTACACCAGAAGTTCTATCAGTTACTAATGCTTTAGCAGATACAAGACCTGAAGCGTTATCAGTAATTAAGATAGTGTTACCATCTCTGATAGCAGAAGTAGCTGGGTTACCAGTACCTGGCGTAATAGTAACTGTAATACTAGATCCAGCGTTAGCTGCAACAGCACAGTCATTATATGCAATGTGTAATCTATTTTGTTCAGACCAAACAACTTGATCTGATGTCATCGGCATCTCTGCACCGACCATTCTTAGGAAACCAGATAATGTTCTGTTTCCATATCTTTCTACCTCTTGCTCATAAAGCTCTGGTAGATATTGTTGCGCCCACTGATTAAATGCACCGTCGTTAAAATCAATATAGTTATCCTGTACGGTAACCTGATTTGGCATCGGCTTAATTGAAGCAGGGAACGATCCTCCATTTACAAAACTCATTTTAGTTTGTTTTTATTATTATGATTTTTTCTTAATTTTCAATTTAGAACTATCAACACCGCTTATAGCACGTATCTTCCAACCATTAGGTAATGTTTCACCAGCAGCTATTGGTTTTGGATCTTGATTAATGTTTTTAGATTTAGCAACTATATCTCTAGTAGCATCGGCTTTGCCTTGCTCATAAAAATGCTCTGCTAATTTATCAACATTTCTCGCCAGTCAGCAATAACATTGCCATCAAATTTAACTGGGTGGCTTGATCACAATAATTTAGCGCGTTTTATCGTAGATGTTGTTGAGCAACTCGATACGCAACAATTTGAAGATGAATACCGTGGTGGTGGGTCACAGCCATATCCTCCGAAGCTAATGCTAGCACTACTATTTTACTGCTATATAAAAAGTATATTCTCAAGCCGTCAAATAGAGATTGCGACTTATGAGCAAGTTCCCGTTATTTTTATCGCAAATGGTTTGCACCCAGATCACACCAGTATAGCTGTATTTAGAAAAAGATTTATCAACAAGTTCAAGCATATTTTTATTCAAATATTAGAAATTGCTGTCGAAATGAATATCTTAAAATTAGGCGACATTAGTATTGATGGTACGAAAATTCACGCTAATGCCAGTAAACATAAGGCAATGAGCTGGAAATATGCTAACCAATTAGAAGCTCAGTTAAAAAAAGAGGTAGAGATGTTACTCAAAAAAGCTGAGGAAACCTCAAACAAAGCAGTTAGCGATATTGATATTCCGGATGAAATCAAGCGCCGTGAAATCCGTCTGGAGAAAATTGCCGAGGCAAAAGAAACCATCAAAGAACGCCACGCCATACGTTACCAAGAGGAAAAAAGAGAGTATGAAGAGAAGATGAAAGCCAGAGAGAAATATGTGGAAGAAACTGAAAAAAAAGCCCGTGGCCGTCCACCAGCAGCACCCAGTGATGAACCGAAAGATACTGACCAAGTTAATTTCACAGATGAAGATTCGCGCATTATGCCGTTATCTGGTGGAGGATTTGAACAAGCTTACAATGCACAAGCTACAGTTGATATGGATTCACGATTGATTATCACCAACCATGTCACTCAGAATACAAATGATAAACGTGAAGTTGAACCAATGTTAACTGAATTAGCATTACTACCTGAGTCATGTGGTGAAGTTAAAAGAGCTGCTTTAGACAATGGGTATCATAGTGAACAAAACCACAATAAATTAGCGGATGCAAATATTGAGAGCTATATCCCATCGGGTCGGCAAAAACATAATCAATGGTTTAAGGAATATGTCGTCGATGCTGAAGATAAGAACGATGCGCTCACTGTTATGGATACCGCGCAGGAACGCATGAACACTAAAGATGGCAAAGCATTTTACGCCAAAAGAAAAAGTACAATCGAGCCGACGTTTGGGATTATTAAACACGTTATGGGATTTAGGCAGTTCATGTTGAGAGGTTTAGAAGCTGTGAGTGGTGAGTGGACAATTGTCAGCATTGGCTTCAATTTGAAGCGTCTTTGCGTCTTAAATTCACAAATCATAAAATAATGCGAGAAAATAGCACTTTTTTCGGCGATTTTAGATAAATTAGACCATTTTATCGCAATAAAATCATGACGAAATTGATCTCGTAACTAAGTCCGACATACTCCTAG
>WLWG01000866.1_pt1 | contig 30071 bp, 50 predicted proteins | sample 6712871 | NCBI WGS metagenome assembly WLWG01 (sample SAMN12718693, study PRJNA515312) | sponge metagenome | isolation source: marine sponge | host: Mycale hentscheli | place: New Zealand: South Island, Marlborough, Capsize Point | collected 2003-05-01
CACTACCGCGGTAGATGTTATTTTGTTTACTTAATGTCTCCACACCAGTCTAGCACTTTCTCAGCAATGATATCAGCAGTAACACTATCAGCAACAGCGAATGCCTCCAATTCTAATAGCACTACCTCATGAGAAGCGCCATTGTCACGATATGAACTGATGATAGATTTTATTTGTCCACGAGTGAGTGCAGAGTTTACAAATGATTTGAATTGCTCAGAATCAGTAAATAGATGACCCATCCTAGTGTCAGCAATACGACCGGCAGCACAATCTTGAACAAGATGATGTGCTTCGTGTCTTAGAGTATCAAGATCTTCATCTGACCATGCAACCTCTAGTACTCCTGTAGTGTCAGTTTGACACACTGCCAAGATTGCTCTCTTAGAGTCATACACACCAAGTGCATCACCATTGCAATAACGAGGGTTATTCAGCAGAGTAAGAACACCGACATCTTGAATTGCACGCCATAGACGACCATGAGCTTTGAGGCTATTGGAACCAGCATTGACAGGTAGTGCAGTAAGTGTTGCTGCTGCTACCAATATAGAGAGAAATCGCTTCATTGTAATTTGAATAATGATGGAGCCATCTTTTGAAGGCTTAGTAATAAGTTCGTAAAGAACTTTAGATAAACAAGAGAGAGATTGTAATTGAATACAATCTCTGATGGGGTCATACGAGACTTCTGCATTTGTTAAGTGTAGTATTCAGTACTTGGTGTATTCTGGCTCGTGTCAACTCATATTTCTGTGCAATCTCTTCTAGTGTACTTTCCTGATAACCATTCAAACCAAAGCGCATCTGAAGTATTGTGAAATCACGAGGTGACACAATGCTGGATAGTTTGGTGAGTAGCAGGTCACAATCAATACAGGAGTCGAACTCATCCGTTTTGTCCTCACCAACAACATCATTCAGTTCACTATCATCACCAATAGTGGTGTTGAGTGATACATTGTTCTGCATTTTCCGCAATACATTAACTGCATCTGGATTGACAGATACAATTTCTTGCATAGATGGTGAGTGACCAAGGTCACGAGTCAACTGCTCAACTTGCTTGTTAAGTGACAGCTGAGCATCAGCTACATGTACAGGAACACGCACAGAGCGTGAGTAGTTCATGAAATAACGACGGATGTAAGCATTAATCCAATTATAGCAGTATGTGGAAAGACGATAGCCTTTCTTAGTATCAAACTTGGTCAAACCCTTGATGAGTCCAGCGATGCCCTCTTGATAGAGATCTTCGTATGAACAGGTTGTAGTTTTGATTGGGAATTTATTGACTAATTTATGCACGAGTCCGGTATTAGCGAGCACAAGACGATCAAGTGCTCTCTTTGATTTGCGCTCATCTGATCCATTTAACTGGCGAACCAGTTCGATTTCTTCAACATGGGTCAGTCTTTGTGTAGTGGTCAAGGCAGCTCCTTTGGGTACTCTCTTAATATAACAGGGATGGGGTCGCTTGTCAACCCCTATAGGATAAGCATTGCTTATCGGTCATCTCGCTTTTTCTTATTCTCCTTATCTCTGACTCTTTTGAGAACTTCTGTATACAAATCGTGGATTATATCACCATCCAATGGGTACAATTCACCTAAAATATAACACTCCTCTTCAACATATGAGGGACACACACCCATTCTCTCTGCCATATCACATATATCTAACCATAGAATGTCAAATTCTTTATCCAAATCATCATAGAGTGAGTTATCTGATGCATCATGTTCGTTCATTCAATCCTCCGGTAGTACATAAAGGTCAATGTCTCTGATTAGTCCATTATAATATTCTAAATCAGTCCATGGCCTGTCACCCACATTTTGAGATACAAGTCTATTCTCTTCTGCAATGACATATGACATCAGTGCTGTCCTGATACGCACCCAATCATCGCGATGGAATTGAGTGCTAATAATTTCATTTGTGTTCTTTGTCATACTACCTCAGATTCATTATGTAACTCGTTGCTGTCAGCATCTAAGATTTGAATAACATTGCCACCAGTCAATGCATAATATGGTTGATATCTACATTGTCCGTGTTTGCGACAATTATAATCTAATGCTGTTGCATAAAACATATAACAATCAGGTCCAACCTTGACAGGTTGAATACCAATTGAATAGGCAAGATTGAGTTTACCGCACTCTAATGTTAGTTTAGTGGAAAGCTCATCAAGTGTAAATTGTGATTTCACTTGCATTCTCCTCTTAGTTGTGCTTGTTTTGCTTTGGCTAGTGATTCAATTACAACCCAGGTGAGTTCACCCGAAATTCGGTATTCATCACAAAAGAATTCAACTGAATCTTCAATCAGTTCGGTGAGATCTTGGTGTGTGCCGCGGTCGAGTGTATACATTAGTCGAAAATAGTGATGTCAGTGATGTTGTGTCTGTATGAACTATAGCACGGAAGCTTGTGGGCGTCAACTAATGAGCAGACGCTTCTTGCTTTTGCTTGTTTATAGTTCTTGGCTGTGTGTACTTTACCTGATTTGATAAATCCCCAGATAGTTTTTACATGTTCGCCACTATTATAGTTATAATGGCATTTATGATTGAGCCACACTCTTTGTACAAGTGTTGACATTTGCTCCACACTATAGTAATATCCTGGTGGCTCCTCAGGCAGGTAGGATAGGACTTCCTCTGGTGTCATGGATCTCCTTGGGTACTCTCTTATAATAACGAGCCTTGAGGGCCCTGTCAATGGCCTGTAACAACCCGTTACATGTGTATACGGGTCTTTACAGGTGTTTATGGGTCTTTACATGCGTATACGGGTCTTTAATGGACTTGAACCTGACACTTACAGTGTAACAAGAATGGCTGGCCTTGTTAAATGCATTAAAAAAGATTGATTGAGACTTAACATATGGCAATTCTGTGCTATAATAGGGTTGTCCGTAAGGACTAAATACCCTCACCTGCTTCTTTCTTATGACTGAACCTCGTTTTCACAATTCTGATCTTGAGAGTTTTGCCGAATATCTTGGTATTGATGGTATTGATTCAGATGTATTCTATGAAATGTATTATCAAATGAATGATACAAATGATGACGATTATGACGATGCTTGGGAGAAGCCAGCAACAGAGTATTATTGTATCTGAGCTTTAATTTATTATTAACATGAAAGTATTGAAAGAGCACTTCCCATACAGATTCGTAGAATTGTCTACAGATCTTCGTATCGAGAAGTATGATCCAGTTGCTAAAAAGTATAGGAACATGTATACTTGTGGGTGTGAGCTTCAAATGCTCACCGCTATGGAAGATGTTGAGTATGCCAAATGGCTTGACCCAGATGATGTTCCTTGCTACAGATCAAATAGGGGTGATACTATCACCGCTCCATACTACAAGAAAGTAAACCAATGAGTGTACCAAGACGGGTTGTCACTAATGTTAAACAACTGGAGAAACTAATCATGGATATCACTTCTCATGATCTGAACCGTCAGATGCAAAAACTTGTTTCTGATTATCAAAAATCAGGTGACGAACAACTGCTCGAAGACGCCGCCTACCTAAGGTCAGAATTTGACACATGGTGGAATGACGACTTCTCAGAGTTTGTTCCTCCAGCCGCAGTTTAGTTTATGGGGGCAATGCCCCCTATTTTTATGTTAGAAATGTTCGAGATCACCTATACCTTCGTTGGTAAAACCTGTTACATGTATTTTAAAGGGCCAGAGAGTAAAGCAGAGGCTCACTTTAAGAAACAAACACGAGAGTGTGGGTTTAAAGGTGCTAAATTAATATCAGTGAAGCCACTTATCGCAGAGTCCTATGAAATTCCTGTCACTATTATCTCTCCTGAGCCTTTTAAGCCCAAGCGTAAGCCTCGCAAACGACCTACAAAGAGAGACACTAAGAAGTCAACAGCAGCAAATGCAGGAGCTAAACACTCAGCTGCAGATACAAGCAAACCAAAGACAAATAGAAAGACTTCAACAACAAGTAGCAGGAAACAATCAACAACAAAGAAGACAGAGTCAGGTTCCAGCGTTCGCCGCAGGACTAATCATCGGAACAGTACTTAACCAACCGCCTGTTGTCTGTTATTATGGCAGGTGTGGACATTATCCACCTCGACCCTATAGACCATATTGGAGATGATAGACTCAAAACACGAAATCGAAAGGGTATGTGACAAGGTAAAGGAACTATTGCTTTACAAGAATAGTAAATATGGGGATAGTGCGCTGTCCCCTATTCGTGTATTGTCTAATAGTTCACCAGTTGACCAGATCCTTGTGCGCATCGATGACAAACTCAATCGCATTAAACAGGGCGATGGACTATTAGAAAAAGATGAAGATGTGGTATTAGACCTGATTGGGTACTTCGTACTTCTTAAGATAGCTCTTGACAGAGACTATGTGTCCAGCTATAATGACCTTGACTACGATTCTTGATTATGTACTTATCGACTGATACAGTGTCAGTCTTGAAAAACCTCTCGACTATCAATCAGTCGCTGGTAATTAAGACTGGCCGTAGCCTTAGATCAATGTCGGCTATGAAAAACATCTTGGTGGAAGCTGACATCACCGAGACCTTTGATCGTGATGTTGCTATCTATGATCTGAATCAGTTTCTCAACTGCTTATCACTCATTCCTGGTGCTGAGTTGATACTCGAAGAAAGCTCTGTTCGTATCACAGATGGCACCAACTCTATTGACTATCGGTATTCTGATCCCTCAGTCATCACCTCACCACCTGAGAAAGAGCTCAAGCTACCTTCTGAGGATGTATCAGTAGTATTGACTGAAGAGCACCTGGAGACCGTTAAAAAGGCTGCTGCTGTTCTACAAATCCCTGATGTTTCTCTTATTGGCAATGGCGAAGAGATCCGATTGACTGTTCGTGACAAGAAGAACAGCGGCTCTAACTCATATAATATTGTTGTGGGTGAGACCGAAGATGTGTTCCAGTTCAATCTTAAGGTTGAGAACCTGAAGCTTATCCCTGGTGACTATGATGTCATCATCAGTTCCAAGAACTTGGCTAAGTTCATTCATCACTCAAGGCCATGTGTATATTACATTGCCATTGAACCAGATTCCTCCTTCGAAAACTAATTCTTATTATGAAACCTCTTTTGATTGCTACTGTAGCTGTACTATCTGTTGGTACAGCCAATGCTGGTGTAATTGATCCGATTGGATTTGCAATTGACTTTTGTGAGTCTCGTCGATCAGGTGTTAGTGTAGAAGATTCTACTCAGACTGCTGTGTCTCGTAATTACGATGATACCACTGAAGCCATTGTATTGGATAATGGCGATGAGCTCGATATAGTGTTAGGTTTTGAAGCTATCACACTACTTTGCCCTAAAACTCTGTGATATAAATGGATAAAGACACAACAAGACTACAACAAGATATCGGTGAGCTCATTGGTTACTACTCCGAATTAGATGATGTTGGTCATGAACGGTTTCTTAACCTGTTTCATGACCAGCTGGATGATATAATTGCATATCACGATAAACAAATTGATAAATTGCGAGGACTAAAAGATAGATTGGCAGGTAACAGTACTGTATCATTAGCTGACTTCAGTATTACGCCTCCCTTTATTTCTGATACAATCAACACCAGCACTGACTATTTGTCTGTTGGTGACGCTTATCCTCACTCTAATTATTATTGGGACTTTGATAGAAACAAATGAAAATCGTTGATTATAGCTATTTCGAGGATTTTGGTCACGAAATAGACTTTTATCTCTTTAGAGGTAGAACCAGATCCCTTTTTCATTTATTTGTGAGTGTGCCAGTGTATGCCTATTCACCTCATGTGTCTATAGAATTGGGCATATCCCAAGGCTTGAGATTTACTCTTGACCTTGGTATAATTCATGTAAGTAAATCAATCCTTGGTAATAACCTTGACTGACAAATATCTTTGGGTAGAACAGCACACACCCACATCTGTAGATGAGTGTATTCTTCCCACTTCTGTTAAATCTACATTCCAGCAGTATGTTTCTGAAAAAGAGTTCCCGAATCTTATCCTCGCTGGTCCGGCAGGCGTTGGAAAAACCTCTCTCGCCAGAGCATTATGTGATGAGATTCGTGCTGATTTGTTATTCGTTAATGCTAGCCTCGATCGTGGTATTGGTGACGTACGAACGACTGTCGCCCAATTCGCGTCTTGTTCCTCAATGTTCGGAGGAATTAAAGTCGTCTTGTTAGATGAGGCAGACAACCTCACACCTGATAGCCAGAAGGCACTACGAGCACTGATTGAAGAGTTCCAGAACCATTGTAGGTTCATCCTTACTTGTAACTATCCACATAATATTATTGATGCGATTCACTCTCGGTGTAGTGTTGTTGATTTCCATGTTCGTGACCCTAAGCAGTTGGCTCAACTATGTGGTCAGTTCTTTAAACGAGTTGCTGGGATATTCAAGTCAAACAACATTACATATGATGATAAGATACTTGCCAAGTATGTCATGGACATGGCGCCTGATTGGCGTGGTATCTTAAACAATTTACAAGGTGTGACAAAGAGTGGTGAGCTCACCGCTGATATCCTCAAGGATACACCTGATACAATGATTGAGCATCTAAAGAATAAGAAATGGACAGAGGTGCGAGACTGGGTGTTCGAACACTCATACATACATCCTAAGAAGCTAGAGTCGGACATTTATAAGTCACTCCAGTCTCACTTAACAGACCAATCCAAGCCCCAGGCTGTCTTGATTTTTGCTGAGTACTCTGATAAAATCTTGTCTGGAGCTGACCCGTCTATCACTCTACTAGCTCTTGCAACTCAACTAATGATGGATTGCACTTTTAAGTAGGTCTATATTTCTCTAACTTGGTTCCATGTGATGTCACCAAATAATAACTATCACCAGTTATTTGGCAACATTCTTTAATTGAATCATATACCTCACCTTTATATTCTATTCTCCAAACCATACCATAGAATTTTCCTTTTCTGGTATTCCTAAACTTCTGTTTAGTTTCTTCATCCCATTTCCTACCTTTATTCCATGGTGTGTTTCCCATCATTCTCTCCGTTTGTTTATTACCTTGTTGTTCTCTCAACAACTGATAATGGGCGCCGGTTTTAATCTTTCTGCTGTGACCCATTAACAGCACAGCATAATACATCTTTCTCTTATCTTCTCCATCAGTCATTCTAAAAAGCAATTGATGAAGGATAAAATGAATCCTTGGGGTTACATAAATCCAATTATCGGGAGTGTGATTTCCACCAAGTGATGTTGGAATTATGTGGTGCCGTTCGTCGCCCGGGCTCTTGACTTTTGCGCCGTGATGTGTTATAATCTCAAAGTAAGTTTTTTTGTAATCCATTTAAATTAACACTCGTTTTTATTTAGCCATGAAAGATCAGAACAACATAGCAGGCAATATGTCTGACAAAGAGAAGTGGAACCGAGCAATTGACTTGTTTGTGGAGTCAGTGCATAAACCAGATCATGAATTACGAAGTTGTGCATTCAATCAACACTGCTATAATGATCTAATGCAGGTTCGGCAGAGAGTGTTACGGCTGCTGAACGATTTGAGGGTGAGTTGATGCAGCTGGCAACTGACTGGAGATACAATGAAGACAGGCTTGACTTGAGATCTCAATGCCTGTCTATTTTGCTGCATGCTTATGGTTCCAGCTTGAATGAGCAAGGGGCACCACTACACAGCTCAGAAAGTATATACAATTGTGCTCATGATTGGGTGTCACACGGACATAGGAGCACGGATGGTATAATTAAAAACTACGAGACATACTATGGCTAAACCTTCTCCCTTTGATTTTGTGAAGAGCATCAATAGTAAGGACTATACCTATGAGCTGTCTGGGTATGTGCCTTTTATTGTGAATAGGTGCTTTGCTATGCACATGGATACTATCCTTTTATCCGAAACCATGAATCAGGCACATCAGCTTGGTCCACAGTTGCAGTATGATTTCTATTATTATAGTGTTAGACAAGGCAGAAGGTTCGGTTTCCCACCTAAACCACCAGAAGAGGAACACCTACCTGTAGTGATGGAGTATTTTAAGTATTCGCGTCAGAAAGCAGTAGAAGCAATGAGAATACTGACTATATCTGATATCAGGATGATGATGAAGAGTATGGATAAAGGGGGGGCTGAGTGATAAATACTGGTGCTACTCTTGTGGTTATTAGTAGCAGAATAGACCCCTGCGGGGTGAAAAAAGAGGGATAAACCCCTCTTTTTTGGTCTAAATAGATATAACCACAAGAGACAGTATGAAGAAAGACAGACACCACTTGGTGCCCAGACACAGAGGTGGCACAGACACTGACGGACTGGTCAGTGTCACCAAGATACAGCACGCTATGTTTCACTATTGTGAGTGGCGTCTGTGGGGTCACAGAGAGGACTATATCGCTTGGAGAGCACTCTGTGGGTCTATAGGGGCACCTGAGCTGTCAGCAGAGAAGGAAGCACTGCGTATAGCGAATATGCGTGGTAAAAACCGGACACCAGAGCAGCGTAAGCGTATCAGTGAGGCAGCAAAGAATAGAGTTTATAAAAAGAAACGCAAACCACTCACCGAACAACAAAAGAAAAATATTAGTGAGGGCAAAAAGCGTAACCCCCGAGTTATTACAGATAAAGTGAGAGAGCAGTGCAGAGCAGCACAAAAACTTAGCAAAGGCTTCACTGGTAGAAAGCACACTGAAGATAGTAAAAAGAAGACAAGTGAAGCCTTGAAGGGGATAAACCCCCAGTATCACTAAATACTTGAACAATATACACTTTTCAAGTATAATAGGTTATGGACTGGAACGCTGGAGATATGGTAGAAATAACTTTGAACTCTCCCGACGACTTTTTGAAGTGCAGGGAGACTCTGACGCGGATCGGTGTCGCGAGTCGTAATGAGAATAAGTTATATCAATCATGTCATATCTTGCATAAGCAGGGCAAATACTATATTGTTCACTTTAAAGAACTATTCTTGCTTGATGGCAAGAACTCTGATTTCTCAGAGAATGACATGCAGCGTCGTAATAGAATCACTAAACTTCTATCTGACTGGGGGTTGGTGACTATTGTAAACGAAGAGATGGTAGAGGACGCTTCCTCTATCAGTCAGATCAAAATCCTGCCCCACAAGGAAAAAGCACAGTGGGAACTCGTACCCAAGTATAGTATAGGTAGCAAAAAATGACCGACGCATACACAGATCTCAGCTCACTCAATAAAACCTATCGTGAAATGGTAGAGGGGTGTGGTTGCGATAAAGGTAAGGCCAAGGATACTAAGAAATCCACAAAGCCTAATATTAAAGAGTCCTTGTCTGCTACCTGTCTGTTCACAGAAGAAGAACTTGATAGTATCATAGAAAAGATGACAGCATTTGATATGGTGAAGAAGTCACTCAGTGACAAAGGAGCATTGATGGATAGCTCAAAAATGAAGCGTCGTGGTATCACACCAGAAGAGCAAGCCCGTCGTTCTAAGAACTATGCAGACAATAATAAGAATTATGATCCCTATAAGTCTCGTGCAGGTGAGTCAGACTGATGTTGAGTGAGAGAGACGAAAAATACTTCGCCAAGCTTAGAGACACAGATGATAGACTGACATATAAAAAGTTTATGAAATCAGGTGGTAAACGAGCATTTGATAGACATAAAGACTCTAAGCTCGATGATCGTGAAGATTATAAAAAGAAAATGAAGTATGGGAAGCATGGAGCATGAAATTTGACTTGAATATGAATGACTATACTATCATTCTCAATGCATTGCATTATTATAAGAAAGTAGATAAGAGAGGTAACTTCCAGAAATATGACGATACTGCTATCAATGAGCTCCGTGATAAGTTGGCACAGCAACTATGTCCAGCTCCTCGTATTCGGTTATCAGAACACAACGAAATGATGTAAGTGTGCTAAGATAGTAATGAGCGCCGCAAGGGCTCACACAACACACACTCGCTCTTATGAGGAGAACTATGAATAACTTAGCACACCCGCTACTACAGTGGGAAAAACACATTGCGCCATATTCACTTGGTCTAGAGCAAACCTTTAAGGCTCTGGATAAACTTGCAGACAGCGGTAACAGTAACTGGCCTCCATATAATATCAGAAAAATATCTGATACAGAGGTAGAGTTGGCTGTAGCTGTAGCAGGATTTACACGTGACGAACTACTTGTTGAAGTAGAGAAGAGAACCCTCTCTATCACATCCAGAAAGGAGAAGTATACTGAGGAAGGTGAGTACCTGCATAAAGGTATTGCTCTCAGGGCATTCTCTCGATCCTGGCAACTGGGTGAAAATACAGAAGTAGGTGAAGTATCCCTTAGAGAGGGTATGCTATACATATCTGTATCACAAAAAATCTCAGAGGCAGATAAGAGAAGAACACTACCTATCTCATAATAAATAAACAAACCTGGCATCCTCCTGCTATAATGAGGATGCCTTAATTATTGTCTTTTATCAATCAAATGGCTGTTAAAGTATTAGTAAATTCGATCGGTCAGCATATTGTTGCTGACACAAAGCAAGTAGAAAACAAAGAATCCAAAGAGATCGTTGGATATTGGCTCAAAGACCCACGAATCGGTAGTTATAGTCGTGACGAGGGTGGTAATATCAATGTATCATTCGCTCCATTCTGTATTATGTCAGATGAGAATGAGTTCTCATATCGTGCCAATGATGTGGTTGCAATTCTTGAGCCACGCCAAGATGTCATTGACAGCTACAACAAACTAACTGCACCACCGACCACTGAAATCACTGAGGTAACTACAGATGAAGCTGAGCCTGCTACTACTGAAGTCGGGTGAACACCTGATATCTGCAACTGAACAATTGGAATATGAACCAGCTGTTCATCTTGCGAATCCATATACTATCGCCGGCACAACTAAGCTCACACTTACACGATGGCCCAGATATACTGAAGACACTCATATCCTATTCAACTCTGAAGATTTGCTTACGGCAGCTGAACCAAACGAACAATTGGTTAATGCTTACTTAAAGAAAACAGGACAAACACTGGATGACTTCACTGAAGACTTCCCAGAGCCTGGATCTAATGATGAGTCTCAAGTTTTGTTACAGGAGAACGAGCAACCCATTGACGACACCTATGACCCGGTTTACATGGAGGAGTAGCTGTGCTATAATGAGGTATAATACAAGTTCTTAATGCGCTTCTATACCTTCTGTAGACTCTATGGTAATACTATCCTTACAAGAGGGTGGGATGATGCTAGGGGCGGTCACTATCAAGACCGTGTCAAGTTTCTTCCCACCCTCTTTTTGTCGTCTAAAAATAAGACAGAATATACTACACTAGATGGTAAGTATGTGGCACCAGTAAAGCCTGGTCTCATGAAAGAATGCCGGCAGTTTATAGAAAACTACTCGGGTATATCTGGCACTAAAGTATATGGTATGGAGCGCTGGCTATATCAATTCATCACTGAGGAATACCCCAATGAGATTGAGTATGATATGGACAAGATTAAACTCTGGTCTCTTGATATTGAAACTACATCAGAGAATGGTTTCCCTAAGCCTGATGTAGCAGAAGAAGAGATTCTCCTTATAACATTGAAGAACTATAGATCAAAGAAACTGATTACATTTGGTTCTCGTCCTTATAATGTCACTCGTGATGATGTCACATATATTGAGTGCTATGATGAAATTGATCTGCTGCATAAGTTTCTTGCATGGTGGACAGATGTTGAACCAGAAGTTGTTACTGGGTGGAATGTAGAGCTATTTGACATCCCATATATTGTCAATCGTATCCTACGAGTGCTTGGTCAGAAAGAAGCTGATTCTCTTTCATTGTGGAAGATGGTGAGTGAGAAGTGGGTTGAGTCTCACAATAGAAAACAGCAGACCTATGATATTGCTGGTGTGACTATCCTCGACTACCTGGATATCTACAAGAAGTTTACATATACTAATCGTGAGTCCTATCGGCTTGATGTGATTGCTGAGATCGAATTAGGTCAAAAGAAACTAGATCACTCTGAGTTCGAGACTTTCAAAGACTTCTATACTAAAGGTTGGCAGAAGTTTGTGGACTATAACCTGGTCGATGTTGACCTGGTAGACAGATTAGAAGAAAAGATGAAGCTTATTGACTTGGTGATGTTGATGGCTTATGATGCCAAGTGTAACTATACTGATACATTCAGACAAGTTCGACTATGGGATGTTATAATCTATAACTATCTCCACAAGCGTAACATTGTCTTGCCACTTCTCAAGCCTAGTGACAAGAATGATCAGTATGCTGGTGCTTATGTTAAAGAACCAGTACCAGGATCATATGATTGGGTGGTGTCATTTGACCTTAACTCACTTTATCCTTCGCTCATTCGCTTTCTTAATATCTCACCTGAGACTCTCTTACCAGGGAAATATCAAGGTGCTGATGTTGAGAAGTTTATCACAAGGGAGATGGAAATATCCACAGATGATGATGTATGTGTCGCAGCTAATGGTGCGATGTATGACAAATCTAAACAGGGTATGTTGCCTGAACTTGTCATCAAGATGTATGGTGAACGAGTAAGATACAAGAAGCAAATGCTTCACTACAAACAAAAACTAGTCGACATTGAATCTGAAATCAAACGGAGGGGATTATGAGCTACAGAGACAAGAAGTACGGCGGACTAGTTCGCTATGACCACGATCAGAAAATCATCTACCTACAACGGCAACTGAATCCACCAACACATGAGGCACGCTTCATTAAAAAGCTAAAAGAGGACAACCCTGACTATCAAGTAGTGAAAAAGAAATGACAGAGAGTTACACCCATCTATCAAATGAGGAGCTACTAGAGCTACACTCACAGACGATCAAGGATGTCACTAAGTTTTCTAACTTTCAGATGGTGAGAAAGATTTGTCTTAACTCTCTTTATGGTGCTCTTGGCAATCAATACTTCAGGCATTATAAACTTGAAAATGCGGAAGCCATAACATTAACGGGTCAAGTTGCCATTCGTTGGATTGAAAGAAAGATAAATGAATTTGTTAACGCAGCATTAGACACAAAAGGAGTCGACTATGTTATTGCGTCGGATACTGATTCCATCTATCTTAATCTCGGGGATCTTGTGGGTAGGGTGTCACCCAATGGTGTTCTATCAAACAGCAGAATTGTCGAAATTCTAAACCAATTCTGTAATGAGAAAATAGAACCATTCATCACCAAGTCCTACGATGAGCTGTCAGACTATCTGCAGTGCTATGAGAAGACATTGGTCATGAAGCGCGAATGTATCGCTGAGAAGGGCATCTGGACAGCTAAGAAGCGGTATATCCTCAATGTATGGGACAATGAGGGTGTTAGGTATGAGGAACCTAAGCTCAAGATGATGGGTATTGAGGCTGTAAAATCCTCTACCCCAGCACCCTGTCGTGTATACATTAAAGAGTGCCTGGATATTATTATGCAGGGCACAGAGCAGCAACTAATCAAATATATCGAAGAGAAGAGGGTAGAATTTGAGACACTACCGGTTGAACAACTGGCCTTCCCTCGTACAGCTAATAATGTCTCTAAGTTCAGAGACCCAGTGACAATGTATCGCAAGGGTACACCCAAACATGTGAGGGGAGTTATCCTGTATAACCACCTACTCAGAGAGAGGGAACTAACCAATAAATATAACACTATTAATGATGGTGAGAAGATTAAATTTGTCTCACTCAAGACCCCCAACCATGCAAATCAGGATGTTGTTTCCTTTATTGCTGTGTTGCCAAAAGAATTGGATTTACACCAATACATCGATTATGATACAATGTATCAGAAAAGTTTTATCGCCCCATTGCAGTCCATTCTGGACACCATTGGTTGGCGTACAGAACATGTTCCTACACTTGAAGAATTCTTTCTATGACCTTTCTTACTGAACTAATCAAAGACATCGGAGACGAGTATGCAACTTTTGCTAAAGATATTGACGAAACTGAGCGATACATCGATAGCGGTAGTTATATCTTTAATGCTCTTGTTTCTGGCAGTATTTACGGTGGCTTTTCGGCTAATAAGATTACCGCTATCGCTGGGGAAAGCAGCACGGGCAAGACTTTCTTCTCATTGGCAGTCGTTAGAAGCTTCCTCGAAACTAACCCTGATGGCGTGTGCTTGTATTTTGACACTGAGTCTGCTATCACTCGAAGTCTACTCGAAAGCCGAAACATTGATACAAGTAGGGTCGTTGTACTGAATGTTGTAACAATTGAAGAGTTCCGTACCAAGGCTCTTCAAGCTATTGATAAATACTTAAAAATAGATGAAGACGAACGACAACCTATGATGTTCGTTCTTGATTCCCTTGGTATGTTGTCTACCGAAAAGGAGATCACCGATGCTCTGGCTGACAAGAATGTCAGAGATATGACCAAGTCTCAACTTGTCAAAGGTGCCTTCAGAATGCTAACACTTAAACTCGGTCAAGCTAATGTCCCCCTCATTGTTACTAATCACACTTATGATGTCATCGGTTCATATGTCCCTACTAAGGAAATGGGAGGTGGCAGTGGCCTCAAGTACGCTGCTAGCACTATCATCTACCTTAGCAAGAAGAAAGAAAAGGATGGAAAGGAAGTCATTGGAAATATTATCAAGGCAAAGACTGCTAAGTCGCGTCTAAGCAAAGAAAATCAAGTAGTGGATGTACGGTTATTTTATGACGAGCGTGGTCTTGACAAATATTATGGACTATTGGAACTTGGCGAGGCCGGAGCACTCTGGAAAAATGTTGCCGGACGCTATGATCTTGGTGACGGAAAGAAGCTCTATGCCAAACAAATTTTGGCCGAGCCAGAAAAGTATTTTACCCAAGAAGTAATGGAGAAACTAGATGTTATCGCCAAAGGCACCTTCTCATACGGATGCTGACATCAAATGGTGGTGTGAGAGATTTCCTCAATTACCGCTAGAGGATGTACTCGACATTATTGCTACTACAGAACTGGATTACAAGGAGAATAACAATGAAGCAAGCTAATTACGCAACCTGGTTTGCACGCAGTAACGGAAACTGGACATCAAGTCGCCGTTATATTTTTGGCCCAAAACGAAAAACAGACAACTACAACACTAAATTCAGTGTGAATGCCAAAGGTAACTCAGTCTCTATCTCTTGGGAAAGTGATGCGAGTGGTGGTGATATGAATATGACCATCGATGGTGACCTACTGAAACGGGATATCGGATACTTTACCTCTGATCCTACAGAATCTAAATTGACTATGGTTGACGATGACACTGTGGTGTTTGAAACTACCTATGATGGTACAACATACAGAGAAGAGATTCGTTTGTTATTTGAGGATACAGTACGACTAAGACAGACCATTGCTACAAGTGATGGAGCTATCACCTTAGTGGGTCAGTATTTTGAAGAGAAAGTAAGTGGCCTCGATTAGGAATTATATACAATTTTTTCCCAATGTACTGGATGAGGACTTATGTGAGTTACTCATCCTTTCTTTTTCTATGAGTAATGATAGAGTAGAAAGGGTTAAGAACAAAGTCATCGATTTTACACAATTGAATATTAATCATCATTGTGCCAACTTGGTAAGTAATCTGGTGTCGGCAACCCGTAGTACATTAGAAATGTATAAACACAAATTGCCAGAAGAGACTAAACACTTTCCAACAAATACGATGGCACTTGAAGAATTTAGATTGAAGTGCTATAATGGCGGCACTGGTCAGCAATTTCGTAACCATGTTGACATCGGTAATCTTGACTCATCAAGGAGGTTTCTTGCCTTCCTATTCTATCTCAACGATGACTTTACAGGAGGGGAGACATTATTCTTTGATGATACAAAGTTTACTCCTAAAAGTGGGTCTGTGTTAGTTTTTCCTCCCACCTGGCAATATCCACATGCTGGATTACCAGTTGACACAGGTAACAAATACATTCTCTCTACATATCTTCACTATACATGATTTCCAGTATTGAAACACTTATCTTAAGGGGCTTTTCTCAGAATGAAACTTACACCAGAAAGGTACTTCCATATGTTAAGGCAGAGTACTTTGAGACTTCCGGCGGACGCACGTCATTTAATATCTTATCTGAACACTTTTCACAATACAACGGGTGTCCCACTCAATCCGAATACGCGGTTGCAATCGAACACCTGTCAAACATTTCCAGTGACGAATTTGATCAAGTCATATCAATTGCCAGCTCAATCTACGAAGAGTCCGAGCAAGCAAAGCTGGAGTTTCTAATTGAAGAGACGGAGAGATGGTGTAAGGAACGAGCCGTTTATCTTGCGCTACTTGAGTCTATCTCGATTCACGATGGTAAGGGCGATCAAGATAGAGGAGCAATCCCACAGCTTCTCTCAGATGCATTAGCAGTCTCGTTTGATCCACATGTTGGTCATGATTACCTAAATGACTATGATGAACGATACGACTTCTATCATCTGAAAGAGAAGCGCACATCATTTGGTCTTGACTACTTTGACAAGATCACTAAAGGTGGGCTACCCAATAAGACACTCAATATTGCTCTTGCTGGTACTGGTGTTGGTAAGTCTCTCTTTATGTGCTCCTTCGCTAGCAATGTGCTACTACAAGGCAAAAATGTCCTGTATATCACTATGGAGATGGCTGAGGAGAGAATTGCAGAACGAATTGATGCAAACCTATTGGACACACCTATACAGGACATAATGGAGATTCCTCGTCCTATGTTCGAAACAAAGATGTGCGGAATCAAGAAGAAGACTCAAGGTAAATTGTTCATCAAAGAGTACCCTACGGCTTCGGCCCATTCTGGACACTTCGATGCACTCATCAAGGAATTGCAACTCAAAAAGAATTTCAGACCTGATATTGTTTTTATCGATTATCTCAATATATGCAGCTCTAGTCGTTACCGTGCTGGTTCCAATGTCAACAGCTATACTGTTGTCAAGGCTATTGCAGAAGAGCTCCGAGGATTAGCAGTACAATACAATGTACCTATCATATCGGCCACTCAGACCACACGCTCAGGCTTCGCGAGCTCTGATGTGTCACTAACTGACACTTCTGAGTCATTCGGTCTTCCAGCTACTGCTGACTTGATGTTCGCTCTCATCTCTAATGAAGAATTAGAGGCTATGGATCAAATTCTTATTAAGCAATTGAAGAATAGATACAATGATACCGCTATGTATCGTAAGTTCGTAGTGGGTATTGACAGGGCGCGTATGAGGCTCTATGATGTAGAGCAGTCAGCGCAAGACGATGTGCTTGAAAACGAGCCAACCGTCAAGTATAATGACCCCGAACCAAAATTTAAAACCAACACCTCATTCGCAGATTTTTCTTTCACATGACCAAGCAAATTGATTTTACTAAGTATACAAAATTCGTTGATGCAGTTACGAGTGATGAGTCACGAGACTTTCTAGCTCTCAGTGATAGACTCGTCTCACTTGATGAGAAGGGTGCCAATATTGAGCGACTTATGACTGGTGCCATCGGTATCAATGCAGAAGGTGGTGAGATTATGGAGATCGTCAAAAAAATGGTATTCCAAGGTAAAGCTTGGAATCCAGAAACAGCACACCACCTTAAGCGTGAGTTGGGTGATGTGATGTGGTATGTAATGCAATGTCTCATCGCACTAGAAACTGATCTTAATGAAATCATTGAGATGAATGTCGATAAACTGGAGAAGCGCTATCCAGGTGGTGCATTTGACCCATATTATTCCGAACATCGTCAAGAGGGAGACCTATGAAACTATTAACACTAGATGACTATCAACGGGCAGGAGAAACATTCTGGCCAAAGTATTGGTATATTGCCAAAGAACTTGGTGAAGGTGCCAAAACAGAAGACATACTTAAATGTATGGAAGCAGTAGGTAGTGTTGCATTGAAGGTAGCACTAGAAGAAAAGGGTGCAGGTCCATTTGGATTTAATAAAAAGGATGAGGGTAATGACGGAGATTGAATTTGAGAACTATATCGAAGACGGGCATGAGTTTATCGTGTTCCAGTCTAGATTTGGACTCTATAACTCTCGCGATAAGGAAGGTAATGATATCTGCACCAGTCCATCAAAAGAAGACTGTATCTTATGGAGTCGAGAACACCTTAACGGATATAGAAATAGCTGTTGCTATCAAACAAATGTAAAAGTTTCACAAGATTCATTAGCATGAGATTCCACATTCTAGGATTGCCCCACACTAAAACCAACCACGAATACACCGCTTGTGCTTATACACAAAAGGTTCTAAAGTTCGGTAAGATGATGACTAACCTAGGGCATGAAGTCATTCACTATGGTCACGAAGATAGCGACCTTGTATGCACCGAACATGTCTCTGTAATTGATGATAAAATCTATAATATCAGTTACGGAGACCATGACTTTCATTCTAAGTTCTTTAAGTTTGATTCTCAGAAAGACTTAGCCTACATTGTGTTCAATGAAATGGCATGTCGAGAAATAGACAAACGCAAACAGCCTGGTGATTTCTTATTGCCATTCTGGGGTGCTGGTAGTAAAGTTATCTGTGATGTACATAAGGATATGATTGTAGTGGAACCAGGTATTGGCTATCCATTTGGTCATTTTGCACCCTATAAAATCTTTGAAAGTTATGCGCTATACCATGCTTACTTGGGTTTGAATGCTGTTGAGTACTGCGGGAATATCAATTGGTATGATACAGTCATTCCAAATTACTTTGATGATGACGATTTCGACTACAATGACAAGAAAGAGGATTATGTTCTCTTTTTAGGTCGTGTGTTTGATGGCAAGGGTGTAGATATAGCTATTAAAGCTACACAAGTTACAAATAATAAACTAGTCATTTGTGGGCAAAATGATGAGGATCGAACCTTTCCTAGTCATGTTGAATTCCGTGGCTATGTTGGCAGGCAAGAACGAAGAGAAGCACTGAGTAAAGCCAAGGCTCTTATCATTGGTAGTCAATATGTTGAACCATTTGGTGGAGTACAAATAGAGGCGCTACTATCAGGTACACCAACTATCACACCAGATATTGGTGCATTTGTAGAGAACAATGCTAATGGAGTGACTGGCTTCAGGTGTAGACAATTCGAAGATTATGCCAATGCATTGTTGAATATACATACGATTGCACCAGCTGTGTGTAGAACATTTGGTGAACAATTCCTATTAGATTCAGTTGGGCGCAGATACGAAGAGTACTTTAACAAAGTGTTGCAAGTTGCTAGCGCACCCTTGACGACCTAGGCTCGACCTGTTATAATAAATATGTAAAAAGGGGACACCCATGGCCGCTGGCAAGAATACCCACCTGAATCATGCTGAAGACCTCATTCTGCTGGAAGGTACGGATGGTGCTAAGCGTGCTGTAAAACTGATGAAAGATATGATGCCATTTCTTTCTGGTAAGCCCGGACCCCAACTTGCTGTTACAACAAAATACGATGGTGCACCTGCCGTTGTCTGTGGTATCGACCCCAGTGACGGCAAGTTTTTTGTTGGTACTAAATCCGTATTCGCAAAGAACGACCCTAAAGCATGTAAAACATTATCTGATATCCAGACTTGGTATAATGGTGCACTGGCAGAAAAGTTAACATCTGCATTTAAATTACTCAGGTCTTGTGTGACTAAAGGTGTACTACAAGGTGACTTGATGTTCACCAATGACAAGAAAACAAAGTCCATTGATGGCACTCGGTATATTACATTCCGTCCCAATACAATTACATATGCTGTAGAACCAAACACCAAGATAGGCAAAGATATTAATGGTGCAAAAATTGGTATTGTATTCCATACAAAGTATACTGGGGCATCATTACCAGAGATGAAGGCATCCTTTATAATCAACAAGGGCGACTTCAATTCTGGTGGTGATGTATGGGCACAGAAAGCAGAATTCCAGGATATTGGCCGTATTGCATCAATGGGCGACTCAGAGAAGTCAAGTTATATGAAGGCTATTCGTCGTGCAGAGGGCTCTATCAGTCAAACCAAAGGTATACTTGACAAGATTCAAAGTGGCAAGAAGACCTTACAAGTAGATACAGAGTTTCTTAAGTTCTTTAACAACTATGTCAAAGCTGGTCGCAATATTCCTTCAGTAGAAAAAGCTTATGTTGATTTCCTGTATCACATGGGAGCTGAATATGATAAGGTTATACAGAAGAACAAGACACTTAAATCACAAGCAAAGAAGGCAGGTGCCTTTGTTGCAATGTTAGACTTCGTAGAGTCAAACAAACGAGAGTTCAAAATGCTCATCGCAACATATATGAATCTGCAGTATTGTAAAAATATATTAGTAGATAAGATGAAGAAAGTACAGAGCCTGCGCTTGTTTGTTGATATGGGCAATGGTGACTACAAAGCTACAAATGATGAGGGCTATGTGGCCATTAGTAATGACCAGGCCACCAAACTGATTGACCGATTAGAGTTCAGTAAGCTGAATTTTACTGTGCCAAAAAATTGGGATAAATAAAAGAAAGCGGCTGCAAAAATGAACATAGACGGGTTTGGTGACTTCCTTATGGGCGAAGAGTATAAACTTTTTCCTAAAGATAAAGTGAATAAGCAGATTGATAGATTTAAATCTAAGGCTTCTCGACATGGACCAAAAGATGACAATACAACACGCAACACTGCCAAATCAAAGGCTGGTGTACTAAGAGCAGTATCAAATTATAAGACAAAAAATAATAAACTTGACATGGATACATTTGATAAGTTAGAAAAGGCCTCCAATAAGCACAAAGAGAGTGGAAGGAAAGCAGATAAAAACTTCGATGAGACAAGGTCCGGTATAGAGAAAGACAAGCAAGATAAGAAATCAGCAGAAGCGAACAATAGGGACCATGCAGCAACTAAAACAGCCATGGCAATGGTTGGAGTTGCTAACAAACCAGAGGGTGCAGAAAAACAAAGAAAAGCTAATGACGAAAACAAAAAATCAAAAGCAAATTTAAGAAAGGCTTTTGCTAAAACCAGCGAAGTGAAGGAAGCTCTTGATTTTACTGACTTCTGTAAAGCACTGACAGACCCGCTGTATCAGGTAGAAGGTAAATCTCCATCCTGTCCTCCTGGTCATAGGTGGAATATGAAGACACTACGCTGTGAACCCAAGACTAAGCAGGATAGTGTACAACCTAATGGTGGACAAGGAAACAGAGATATGCAACCTGGCAATGGCCCCTCCTTCAATACCATCGGTAGGACTGGGGTAAATGGTGATGGTTATGCTTATGCAGAACCTAATGATTGGGACACCGCAAACTGATGAAATCACTAGCTGCTTTACTACTGACTGAAAGAAAGGGAGAACAGGCACACAGAGAAGCTGTGTCTATGGGCCTTAAGTATAAAGGATTTGGATACTGGGTAGACCCAAGTTCAGGTCAGGTCACACATAAGACTGAAAATGACCAGCTGGTGGCAGTTGAGCCGGATGTAGAGAGTGATAAATGGAATGGGCCATCTGGCGATCAACAGATGACACCGAATCCAGATGCTCGTGGTAAGCAAGTACCTGGTTCCTTTGGTGCTATGCAAGGCAATATGCAGCAAGCTATGGGCACAGGTGAGAATGTAGGAACAGCAGAACCTGGTCAAGAGCTCGTACCTCCAGAAGATAAGAATGCAAAGTGGGATCCAGGTCCTGATGGTAGCACTTGTGTTGGTTCTGATGCTGCAGTTGCACCGGAATCACCACCACAAGACTCATTTGTAGGCAAGACAAACTATTATGACTGGCAAGCTGGCCCTGATGGCACAAACTATAAGAACTTATCATATGATAAGTTCCTCAGTCATCTGAAGAAACCAGAATCTAAGGAGACACCAGAGAATCCACCTGAGATGGGGGAAATGGAACAGGAACAGATCATTCCTATGTCCTACAATATGTTCATTATGGAACAAGGTAGAGTACTACCTGGTGAGCCTGATAAGATTGCAGCATCTAAGAACTGGACCCCTGATAGGTTTGGTTGGTATCGTGATGGTGGTGGGCAAGTGGTGGCTCGTTCTATCGGTGGTCAAATGATGGTCTATGATGATCAGATGCCCTCTCACAGTGGCTCAGGAGCCGGAGTAGACCAAGGCAACCCAACAGTAGCATCAGGCCAGACACCTGCAGACAGGGCCCGTGCAGCCGGTCTACAGAGCCGTGGCAATGGCACCTATGTGAATGATGCAGGTCAAGTGGGAGCTCGTACAGTCAACGGTGAGCTGGTTTTCTATGATGATGGTGCCTCAGGTGGCGCTGTCACAGATGGCGGTGGTGGTCAGCAGATGGTGCAGTCACAGCCCTCTTGGGTTGACCCTGATAGTGGCCTTATTATTGTTCCTCCATCACAACCTGAGAGCCCCGGTGAGATGGCAGCAACGCCGGATCCTATCCCTGCCACTACTCCACACGGATACAATTCTTTCATTGACAAGCGTCACAAGGAGATGAAGAAAAGTGCTCAGATTCAAAGAGATATTGAGTCTGAGGTACAAGACAAGCAGGCACAGGTTGATGAGGTCTATGCTTCGAACCCATCGATGGGGGTACTTAAGTTTGGATTGGAGAAGACAATAGAAAAGGCAGAAGCAAGTGGTGATGAGTACAAGATTGATATTGCTGCTCGTGTTCGAGATCTGATGAATGACAATGCAGAGAAGTACAAAGAATATTTCGACACTATCCCAGAAGAGCAACACGAGGAGCTCCTGGACTATGTCAAGAAATATACTATTCAACAGGCAAAGCAAGACTGGTTTGAAAATAGTGGATTAGCAGATGAATTCGAACCAGCCCTAAAAAATAATGACGATGAGAAGGTACAAGAAGTATTAAGCAAGCAAGCTAATGGCTGGGGGTATCAAAGGAAAATTGACAATATGATGGATGAGGCTCTTGGTGTTGAAAATGTGAAGTCCCCAACAGTGTTAGAAAAACAACGCTATAGTTACTCAGCGGGCAAATACACAGAATTCAATATTAAAGAACAAAACCCAGGAGCTAGTATAATGGATTCTGGAATTGAACAATATCAAAGAGGTCAGATAAAGATAGCGGCTGATAAAATATTAAGAGAAAGAGGCCTTAAGTATAAAGATGGGGATAAAGTTGTTATGGCAGATGTGACCTGGGGTCAACGAGATAATGTACCAGAGGGAACAGATATAAAAAGAATTTCTCTTGATGCACTTTCTACATGGAGACAGAGGGCATTACCTAGACTTAAGCCCGGAATGATTTTACATAACTATCCTACAGGTGGAGGTAGAGGATATGATCAAAGAGAGAGGATTTATAAACTTGCTGGATTTGGCTCATTTAGTGAAGAATACCAAGGTATGTTTGCAGTTGTCGTTCCCGACGAAAACGGAAACAATACAATCGTTCCTATAGAATTTGAAAAACAGGTGAAAGAAGAAATAAGTCATAAAATGAGTCTTTCTCTTACATTCATTGAAGAGGCCGATGCTTCTCAATTAGAGGATGAAACTATAAATATCCTTTACGAAACACTGGGACTATGAATTACAACCATTTCGTTACAGAAGCTCTTCGTTCTGTAGACATTAAACCTAGACCAGTAACTGACCCTAAGACTAAAGAGGGCAAGACTCAACAAGCTATCAGAGATGCTGGTGATGTGGGTAAACCTGAGATGTTGCAAAAAATCACAGGTAAAACAGTCAAAAATGCAAGGCAGTTTAGGAAAGTAGGAAGACAAGTAGCAACTGATGCGGGCGTAGCTCAGTTTGGGGATACCCAAGACCCAGTCGATAGAGCTCTTGATCTCACTAGAGCTCCTGCTAGGTATCAGCAGCAGAGGGAATTAGAGAGAAAAGCTGAAGTTGACTCATTAGGTATGAGGCCTAAGTCAAGGAAAAGACCAGATAAACCAGGCAAAATGTTTGACAAGTGGCAGGAAAGAGAAAGAGAAATTCAAAGATACGACAAAAGTGCAGCAGAACTCGACGACACCGAGGGATTAGATCCAGACGAATACGATAAACTTCCTCAAGCTGAGAGACAAAGAAGAGCAGTAGAAGCAGGTAGAGAAGTAGGAAGATTCAGTGCACAGGGAGAGGTCGAGGATGCATTAGATCAAGCGAGTATTGCATCAGCTGAGCCAGAAGCTAGAGAACCAATTAATATTAAAACAAAAGATGGTCAAGATATCGAAGTAGCAGACTCCCCTAATTTGAGACATAGATTCCAACGAAGTGGTATTGATGTGGGGGACAAGGAGGAAGACCCCGATTATGATGAGGATGAAGAAAGAAATCCTCGTGAGTTAGTTGATGCAGACATCGATACTATTATGTCTGGTATGATTGACCCGGAAAAACAACAAACTAATATCAGTGCTGATCAACTAATATCTAAAGGTGGTAAAGAAAGAGCCCACAGTCAAACACCAACCAAGAGGGATCTAGAACAAATCTATCGTTATCAACAAGACTTCACTACAGCATTACAGAAAGAGGACAGCAAGGCTATCCAAGATATGTCTTTTAAATATGATATCGATGACAAAAAACTCAATAAATTTATTGACAGATTTGGTCAATCCATCAGAGGTAATGATGAATTAGTAGAAAAATTTAAAATGTCCGGGCTAACACCCGAGAGAATGGGAGAAACATATGGAGGAGATCTTGGGCCGGAAGCAGCAGAATTTAGAGTTGAGGGTGCACCAGACGGAGTATATGATTTTGATAAAATGAAGGAAAAGAATAAAGAACTTTTCAATAAAGCTTTAATTAATAGAGGTAGAGAGGCACTAAGAACTTATCTCAAACAGGGTGGAGCTGATGCATATGCTCAACACGAAGGCCTTCGATCGATTGGCGATATGGATTTAGAGCACATCAGAGCATTACAATCACAACAACCTGATGGTAATGGCTACGACCACCCTGACAATTGGGTTTGGGCTAGTGGCCCAATGAATAGATTACGAGGGAACAAACCATTGACTAGGGCTGCAAAGAAATTTGATGCAGGTAAAGAAGTTAAATCGTATGATAAAGGTTCAGTTCTCAAGAGCTACAATGACCACATAAAGTCAGCTATTGGAGAAAGACCTAAAGGTAGAGGGACAAAAGATGCACAAGCAGAATGGGATGAGCTTAAAGCGATGATTGATGATGACCTAGGGGGAAAACCAACATCAGCAGGTGGTAGTGGTCCTTTTGCAGCTCCAGCTACTATTGCTCGTACACCAGAAGAGAGAAAGACAGAAATCAAAAGACTAGTTGATCTTGGTTTTCCCAAGAAAGCTGCGGAGGGCATTGTGGCTAAAGTTGAATCAGAACAAGATATAGAAACAAGGGTAAACGCCCCTGGAGTCGTAGGACAAGAAACAAGGACAGGGGGTAAACCATTGGCTGCTGGTGAGGAGGATTATGAGCAAGATACTAAAACAGAATTCAGAGATGAGACTATGTATCAGAAGGGACTTTTTAAATTAGGGCAGCTGCCCGAATTTGAAGGTAAAACTGATGATGTAATCAGAAACTCTGATGAGGGTAGAAATTTACTAGGAGCCATTAAAGGAATGGGACCTGCTGCTATTCCTAAGGGTAAAGACAAACCTATTGTAACAATTGATGATGACGACATCTAAATACAACTAAAACGATGAACTATAAAGATTTCCTTCTAGAAGCAGAATATCACATTGATCAAGCTCATAATAAAATGAAGGAGATTGATGCTGAAGACCCTAAAGGTACGGATAGAGGAGCACAGCGTGCTAAGAAAGCATGGAAAAGATTAGCAGATAGAGAATCTCAAATTCCTAAGTCAAAAGAACAAGCAAAGCTGTACTCTAAAGGTGAAAGGGCACTCAAGAGTGTACAAGGTGAAAAGAAACAAAAACCAGGTAAAGAGGCCCACAAATTAGCTGGAGCGGCAAGACATCTGAAAGGTAAGTATGGTCCTAAGTTTGGCCAAAATCCTGAAGTCAAAAGGAATACAGACAGGACGATGAACAAAATGCTCAAGGATACATCCCGCTTAGATAATGATTAATAAATATTAAGAGCACTTGACAAGTGCCAACATACCTGTTATAATAAAACTAAGATCAAGGGAAGCTCCCACCAATGAAAGAATTTTCGTCGTTCCTCTCCGAAGCCGCTGCGGTGCCAGGTCCAAAACGGATGTCCGACAGCCTAGTGACCGTGTTTGGCCGTCACCAGCCCCCTCACCTGGGCCATGGTCTTGTCCTCAAGCTGGCTGACAGGTTGGCTCGTAACATTGGCCCTACCAAGCGCGTGGCTGAAGCCGATGAGTCCATGCTGCCAGAGCAAGGTGCTGACCAGCAGTTCTACACTTCCCGTTCACTCGATTCTAAAAAGAACCCATTACCTTTCCAACTGAAGCTCAAGTTCCTTCAGATGATGTTCCCTGAGCATAAAGACAAGTGGGACAGTGACGAAAATGTCCGTACAATTCTGGATGCTGCAACTAAAGCACACGAGCGTGGCTATAAAGATTTTCACTTTGTTGGTGGTGAAGACCGTCGTCAAGGCATGGAAGATTTGCTCCGCCGTTACAATGGTAATCTATATGAATTCGATAATATTTACTCGCACTCTGCTGGTGAGCGTGACGAGAACAGCGAAGACCCCATCGCTCAACTGTCTGCCTCAAAACTACGCAGCTTAGCTGACAAAGGTGACTTCGAAAAGTTTTCTGAGGGTGTACCCACTAACAAAAGTTTCAATGGTAGTGCAGTCAAAGAATTGTTTGATTCACTTCAGATGTATATGGAAGGTGATGCCCCCAGGGTAAATGAGAACACTAGGGAGTTGTATCGTCTTGGACACATCTTTAATGAAGGTGACATCATTACATCAGACATCTCTGGACTTACTGGTCAAATTCATCGTCGTGGTGCAAATCACCTCATTTGTGTCACCGAAGACGACATTATGTTCAAATGCTTCATTGATGAAGTTAGTATAAATAATTAAAAAAGGGCAGATGAATTTCAGTAAATTAGGACTGGGACGACAGCTCGCTGAGAATGTTGATCCATTAGAAGTAGCACAAGGAACAAGAGATAATGCACTGACTGGTGGAGAGAGACAACATCAGGGCACAGCTAATTTAAAGCAGAAGCAACGACAGCAGCTCTCTTTAAATAAGAAACCAACAAAATCCGATGTAACCTATGCTACAGAGGGTAAGACACCAATGAATGCATCTGCTTACTCTAAAGGCAGAAGAAAAGCAGAGATCTATAAACTGAGATACCGCATGGGATCCAATTGGAGAAGCGAACTTAAAAAAGATAAAGATAAAAAAGGCAAAGGAAAAGATGATGATGATAAAAAGAAGAAAACGAAAACTCCTGCAAGTGTGCTATATGGTCGTAAGCCAACAAAAGATGACAGGGTTACTAGGAATATAGCTAGAACCACGGTTCAGACCCGTCTTGCTCTAGGTGAGGCCATTGAAGATAATGATCAGGCAATGCATCCCTTTGTAGATGTTATGCCACCAACAGTCAAGCGTGAGAAGCTAATGCTCGGTCAAGGATTGAAGTCAGCCAAGGATAAGAAGAAGAACCTTGAGCCTTCTGCTCCACAAGCCGAATCAATCAGCTTTGAGGCTGCTCTACAAGACTTAATGGAAGTAACTGGTTTGGTTGATAAATCTAAACCTGTAGCAGGAACCAGGTATAATAGACCCTACAGAACACCTGTAGGAGAGGTTAAAGCTATGAAAAAAGCTCAGGTAAAAGGCAATGCGACAGATACTTAAAGAGCTTAAGCTCACCCTAAAAACCAGTGAGACACTGAATCCCGAGTTATGGAATGACGAAAAACTAGACCCGGAGGTCTGGCGCACCCTAAATAAGATCAGCAAAGAATGGGCAGACTTTGCTAACATTCCCCAATCCGCTATCCGTGACGTGATACTGACTGGTGGGAATGCCAATTATAATTACACAAAACACTCAGACATCGATCTTCATCTTGTAGTCGATAAAGAAAAGATAGATTGTCAGGGTTTGTTAGACGATTATTTACAATCAAAGAAACAACTTTGGGCTTTAACTCATGACATCACAGTCAAAGGGCAGCCTGTCGAACTTTATGCACAAGATTTTAGAGATCCCTTCCGAAAAGGTCAGGGAATCTATTCTCTCAAGTCTAGTCGATGGCTGCAACAACCAACAAAATATACAATCAACCAATCTCATCCAGAGGTGGTACGAAAGGTAAAAGATTATATGGACATCATTGATAATCTGATCGATTCGAAGTCAGATGACATTGATGCATTTAAGAAACTCAAAAACCGACTTAAAGGTATGAGGGCAGGCGCTATTGAAAAAGGAGGTGAGTCTGCCCCCGAAAACCTTGTGTTTAAAGAACTACGCAACAGGGGATACTTGGACAAGATGAGTAAGTATGTTCGTAACCTAGAAGACGAAAGTTTGTCGCTGTCATAAATAAAAATAAAGTATCAGAACAATGGCTGAACAAGATTTGTATAAAAGTCTGGTTGATGCATATGCATCAATCTATAATGAAGACTATGAGTCCACTAAAAAGAAGGAAGTTTTAAACGCACTCAACAAAAAGAAAGGCGACTTTACTAAAAGATATGGTAAAGATGGTCCTGATGTAATGCATGCTGTAGCATCAAAGACAGCTAAGGATAAAGGAGATACTTCAAAATCTGATGACAAATATGCTTATGAGCATACCAATTGGTTGGGCCAAAATGGACTCTCTAGAGAATCCATGGCATCTTTAGGAGATGCATACAGCTCGATGTATGAAGATTTAGATCAAGCTAAAAAGAATGTCGGTGCCGACTCTTGTTGGGATGGCTATAAGGCAAAGGGAACTAAGAAGAAAGGCGGAAAAGATGTTCCTAATTGTGTAAAAGAGGAAGAGTCACTACCTGAAGAGTATAGGGTTTCTGAAGAGAACCATGTTGCTATCATGGAAGGCAAGAAGAAGTGTAAGGATGGGTATAAGTACGATTCTGATAAAAAGAAATGCGTTAAGAAAGACAAAAAATCAAGTTCTAATACCACTATCATCGTAGGTAGAGGATATGGTTATGGTGGCCATCACGACCACGATGACGATAAAGAGACCGATTCTAATGGTGGAGACGGCGGCGGTGATGGCGGCGGCGGTGGCGGTGGAGATGGTGGCGGTGGTGGAGAATGATAAATAACTGAAATAGCAAGTCAAAACAATGCCACAAAGAGTAAATTCAAAGAGTGATATCGGCACAAGTAAAATTGCCAGTGACTCTTATGATACTAATAATATCTTCCTGACCGATCAAGGTTGGGTCTATCGTCACTGGAAGGGAGACCCCGCAACTACTGATAGATACTGGGATGAAATCATTGTTGCTGGTCAAGTAATTAATCCTGCAGGTACCGATGACAATGGTCTTACCGTAGACAATGGAGATGTTCATGAAACATTGTATGTAGATCCTATTAGTGGTGAACCTTCCGGTAGTCAGAAGTACCCCCCTACTGGTCTCACTTCTGGTTATGAACCAACTCCTGTTGCTGATCCAGGTACCCCTGATGGACAGTTTGACATCGCTTATGCTGGTGACATTCACAAAGAAGCAGATACAGAATTTGTTCCCGAAACGACCAACTTTGATGCTGCCGGCAATAACGTTATTGCTAAGACACAGGCTGACATAGTTGCAGCTGACCCAACCAAGAGAAATGCCGGTTCATCTGAATATACTCAGTATCCACCTATTGAAGAGCCCAGCAATGACGGCGGTGATGGTGGAGCAACCGAAACTCTAACCGCAGTCACTTTGAGTGGTGAACAAACTGCACAAGCAGGTGAGACGAAAACCTACACCGCTGCAAAAACTGGTACTGCAAGTGATGTAGTCTATACACTGACCAGTAATAATGGCGAGGATGCTATCAGCGGCCTAACAGTCACCTTTGGTGGTCTCTCTGCAGCTGACCACACCCTAACACTGACAGGAGTGTC